>Ga0209720_1002960_pt1 | contig 12099 bp, 15 predicted proteins | sample AD_JPNMR3_MetaG_FD_184426 | JGI IMG/M metagenome (GOLD analysis project Ga0209720, IMG submission 184426) | Active sludge microbial communities of municipal wastewater-treating anaerobic digesters from Japan - AD_JPNMR3_MetaG (SPAdes) (version 2) | ecosystem: Engineered > Bioreactor > Anaerobic...
AAAAATACCATAGTTATGTTGATGACCCAACTGATGAATTTGATACCAAGCTGCTGAATACACTAGAGACACTGTATGAGGCTTTCTATAACATGTGGACTCAGCACAAAATCATGATTGTACCAGCACCAACAGAAATTGGTGAACAGGTAGAGAATGCACTGATGCTGTATCGTGATACTCTCACAAACTTGCAAAAATGCTATAGAGAAGTATTCAACGCATACTTTATAAAGCTAGGCAATGCCGGTTTATATAGAATAGGGCGTGAGGATACTGTTACCGACATTGTCGATACTTTTGCCGCTAGTCTTGTTGAACTAGGGCGGTTATTTAGCAAAGCTTATATGACACATTATATACAGAATTCGCGGAAATAATCACCTTTGATTCTCGTTTACTTGCAATTTGTTATACAAATTACCGAATAGTTTAGCAGTTTCTTCTTGACTTAGTGACAACGTGACGAAATATTGTGGTCTATATTCCATAGAAGTTCCAACAATATCTATACTAGTAGTAAAACCATTTACTAAAGTAATTTTGCATGGTTTATCTAGTCCATTATCATATTTTACCCATAGTCTAGAAGCTTTGTATCTGCCATCAATATTTGTAGACGAATCGACATAAAAAACATCATATGAAAAATTTTTTTGTGATAACATAGCATCTATTATAATCATTAGATCTTGAATATTAATCTTATGTCTTACACTACTTCGTTATTATAGCATAATCGACATCGCTTCTTTAGTGCATATACAATATGTTATAATAAGTGTAGGAGGGGATCTATGAAGGGAATAATACTTGCTGCAGGCTCAGGAACAAGATTAAGGCCATTAACAAATGTAATAGAGAAGTCATTGTTGCCAGTTGGCCGTTATCCGATGATACTACGCTCTATATACAAATTAAAACATGCTGGGATTACAGATATACTAGTTGTGATTAATAGAAGAAGTAGTATAACGAATTTACTCGGCGATGGCGAAGGATTTGGTGTTGAAATAACATACAAAGTACAAAATGAGCCGTTGGGAGTTGCACATGCACTCAGTTTAGCGGAACATTTTTGTGCAGGAGATAACTGCATTGTTCTATTAGCAGATAATATATTTGAAGATGAACTTGCACCATATATAAATTCTTATAAAGGATACGGCGCAAAAGTACTGCTAAAAGAAGTCACGGATCCACAACGTTTTGGTGTTGTTGAACTCAAAGACGGTAAAATTATTTCTATCGAAGAAAAGCCCGCAGTACCGAAAAGCAACTTAGTAACAACAGGCGTATACATATATGATAAGCAAGTATTTGATATTATAAGAACATTACAACCTTCAATTCGGGGAGAGTATGAAATTACTGATGTAAATAAGGTATATTTAGCTGAAGGAACACTCGACTGCGACATTTTTGAAGGCTGGTGGATAGACGCTGGGACATTCGATTCCTTACACTTGGCTAATATTCTTTGCAAAGATTTAGATTACCATGGAAATATGCTATAACAATTTTGGAGGTGTAAGTGCAGATGAGCCAACTTATATCATTTTTTATCCCGACTCTACAAATTGGTGGAGCAGAAAGAGTGGTTGTAAATCTCGCTAATGGTTTCTGTACTAAAGGATATAATGTCCATATGGTTCTACTAAAACAAGAAGGACAATTTATTAACGCTCTAGATGATAAATGTGAGATCATTAATCTTGGTGTTAAACGAACACGAAATGCTTTCTCCAGTATTTACAGGTATATCAAAACAGAAAGACCAGACGTAGTTATTTCCAGTATCGATCATCTTAACGTTGCTGTATTATTGGTGAAACAATTCTTACATACGAAAACTATTATCATTGAGCATAACGTCGTGACAAATGATTTATTATCTATGTTCTATCACAACGGCACTCTCTCAGGAATTGTCCCAAGCCTAATGAAAATACTTTATCCTAAAGCAGATAGAGTAATTGCTGTATCTGAAGGCGTAAAAAAGTCACTTATTGACAAGATACCACAATTATCTAACAATGTTTCAGTCATATATAACCCTATTTTTTCTCAAGATATTTTAACCAAAAGTAAAGAGAATGTTGATGATGCAGTAATTAAACAATGGCTAAACGAATTTGTTATTATCTCTGTGGGAAGATTAGAACGAGTAAAAGATTACCCAACATTGATTAGAGCATTCGCTATAGTAAGACAACAGGGGGTTGACGCTAAATTAGTCCTTCTTGGTGACGGTACAGAAAGAAATAATTTGGAAAACCTTGTGAAACAATTGCATCTCACAGAGCATGTTTATATGCCAGGTTTTACGGATAATCCGTACAAATACATTTCTAAAGCGAATGTATTTGTATTATCATCTGTGTCAGAAGGTTTATCGAGCGTATTAATAGAAGCGCTTGGATGTGGCGTTCCTGTTGTCTCCACTGATTGCAATGGTGTGCCAAATGAGATACTAGATAACGGCAAATATGGTAAACTTGTACCTATAAATAATCCACAGGCTATGGCGGAAGCTATATTAAGTATATTCGACAACAATAATTATGACACTAACATTGGTATACAGCGAGCTAAACAATTCTCTATTGAACAAGCAGTTACTAAATACGAGGAGGTTATACATGATGTGTGCCGCTCCGAAAATATCTGTTCTTATTAATTCAAGGAATAGAGTACAAGTACTACAAAATTGTTTAAATAGTATACTACTACAAGCATATAACAACTATGAAATAATAGTGCTTGATGATGCTTCTGATAATCCTGCAGAATATCAGCAAGTGCTTACCAGTGGCGGTTACAACGTACAATTATTACGAACAGAACAGCCATTAGGTGTTGCAGGTAGTAGAAATAGACTTATGCGCGAAGCATCTGGTGATATATTTGTGTTTATCGATGACGATGCATTTTTAACTGGTTTGGATACATTTGATAAGATTGTTGAAGTATTCAATAACGATGATGAAATAGGTATTATTGCTTGTAAAATTATTGAATATGTTAATGGTGGAATAAGCTTCAAAGTGCCATTCAAACAAATATCGTACAAAAACAATCACTCTATTCTAGATACTCCACAGTATGTTAGTTACTTCCTAGGAGGAATGTGTGCAATACGAAGAGAATTGATAGAAAAATGTGGCGGCTATAACGAACAACTAACATTTGGAGAAGAAGAATTAGATTTGTCGTACAGAATAATCAATAGTAGTAGAGGCTGGAGGATATGGTATGAGCCGACGATTGTGGTTATCCATCAACCACAATCGTCAGTGACTAAAAAGAATGAATTATATTATCATATTAATAACAGATTTTACTTAGCTAAAAGGTATTTACCATGGCAATATATTCCAATTTATCTATTAATTTGGTGTAGTAAATATATGATAGATGCAATTAAAAACAAACAACTTCGTTCTTATATAGCTGGCTTATACAAAGGGTTACATACTTATGCAAATACACAAAAAGATACACTTAATAAAAGTGCTGTCACATATTTACGACAGCATAATGGGAGGTTGATGTATTGAAGACAATAACAGCTGTTATTTTGACATGGAACTCAGAGAAATATATAATCAATTGTTTGGACTCATTGTATAATTCAACTGGCTTAGACTTAATATGTTATGTTATTGACAACGGGTCCACAGACGGTACTATCGATTTAATACAAAACCAACATTACTCTAATTTAGAATTGATAAAGTTAGACAAAAATTATGGTACTACAGTGCCACGCAACAAAGCGATTGCTAAAAGTCATAGCGACTACCTATTGATACTTGATTCAGATACAATAATACAACCGGGTGCAATTCAGGGCTTACTCAATGTTGCTGAGAGTGATAGTAGTATTGGTATTGTAGCTCCGAGGCTGTTATATCCTGATGGGACAGTACAACCATCATTCAAAAAAATCCCAACTATCACAATTAAGTTGTATAAAGGAGTTCCTATCAAGAGACTGAATAAAATTGGTACTAATCTAGAGTTGTATGATTCACAATATTATACAACAGAATTTAATGGAACAATTCCTGTAGATTATTGTATTTCAGCATGTTGGTTAGTGTGTAGAGATGCGATAACCAAAGTTGGTTTATTAGATGAACACATATTCTATGCACCTGAAGATCTAGATTATTGTTTGCGAATGTGGTTGAACAATTACAAAGTCGTATATACTACACAAGCAGAAGTAGTCCATTATACACAGCGTATTTCTCATAAGAACCCAAAGATGTTTATTGCGCACGCAAAAGGATTATTATATTACTTCTGGAAATATAAATACTTTTTTGACAGGAATAGAATATACAGGAAAATCGACAAAACCTATCCATATGCTATAATAAGATAAGGAGGCGCATATGGTGATCTTAGACATAAATGAGAAAGTAAAGGAAACCTTGGTAGATATTATTGTGTTAAATGAAGCAACAATTAGAGACGCGATGGATGAAATATCTATTGTACTCGAGAAAGGGACATTACCACAAGAAATAGCAGAGACAATCCAATTCCGATGCAAAGAACCATTGGGGTTGAGGTAATTCATATTCTACGTTCTTGTGAACAACATCACGCACAATTATATATGGACCATGAAATGGGTGTATAGTTAATCGACCGGAAAATACGAGTCCGTTTTGCTTGAGAAATACATATCTTCTACTAAACACGCTAATTATATCATCATTGTTAGGTATATATTTTTCTGCGAATTGTACAGTCCACTGTAACCCGTACCGTTCTATTTTCACCTACTAGGCTCCTCTTCATATGGTTGTATATCTGGTAATGTTAGCCCATACATTTGTTTTTCTGTATATACAATAGGTGTTTTATCACTGTCATATGCTATTATCTTGACAGGCTTGTGTTGCATACGTGCCTCAGCTATGCTATACCAAAGCTGTTCACGTTTGTTCTTGTTTTGGTCTTGATATTTTTTGTCAAGTGTGTACAAGTCATCTACTGTCCATAAATCTGGTAATTTATTGTATATTCTGTTATTGATGAACAAAGCTGTACGTTCATGATAGTACTCCACGTACATAACCTGTTTATGTTCAGACTCGTAGAACATACCTGATATACTATTATTGTACAGTTTTTTAGCTTGCAATAAATCTGTTATCGATATGTACCAATATTTGTCGTTATATTGTTTGAACATGCTTTTTTCATGCTTAGTATGTAACATGCGATACCATTGCACTTTTTTAGGATCAGATATATCTTCTAACTCGGGCGCATAAAAGTTTTGGTATTGTGGTAAATAATATTGTTTATCTTTATACACATTATGTACTGTTATATGTGGCCCGAAGAACGCGTCCATAAATAATAGTCCCAAAAACACAATACCCTTACCTTGCTTTAGAAATACATATCTTATAGGATCTATAGAAGTTTCATTTGATGGAGACATTTCTTCAATGGTTACATATTTTTTATCTCCTGGGTCATATAGTCGTGTTTTAGGCCCCGCCAGTTCCACAGTCCATTCTACTCCATATTTATTGATTATCATCTTTCGCGTTCCTCATGTTCTTCTGTAACAACAGGTAAAACGACGGGGAAGCTGATATTGTATGGTGTGATTCTTTCGGTATATATTTGTAATGGAGAATACCTAGTATAAGCTACAGGTATTTTAACAGGCTCGTTGTTAGCACGTGCCTCAGCTATATCATACCATAGCTGTTCTCTAAATTGACGTTGTTGTTGATAGTAGTTTTGGTGTATGCTAAATAGGTCTTGTACAGTCCACTGTTTAGGTAGTGCATTGTATGTTTGTTCATTTACATACAAGAATGGACGTTTTCTGTAATATCCTGCAAATACCACTTGTGGAATTTCTAACTTAAAAAACAAGTCTTTCATAATATCAGCATCATACTCTATTGGTGTACCTTTTTCCATCAGATTTTTTAGAACAGTGGTGAATGACATACGGTAGTAATTTTTATTTTCTTTGAATGCATTTTTGGGAAATTTATATCCTTCGCGCAGTATTTGCAATAATTTAGCTATGCGAAATGGTTGTATGGCTTCTTCGAATTCTTCCGCATAAAAATATTGTGGTACCAACAAAGAATACCGATTCCTTTTGCCATCTAATGTGTATCGTACATCAGCATAAGTTCCCCAAATCGGATGAACTTCTATATACCCTAAGAATAAAAGACCACTTTGTTGTTTAAGCACAACAGGCATCCCATCAATGCTGGAATATTGGTTTATGTCATAATGCCATTGTAGTCCATATTTTTGCAATTTCTGTATCTTCATATTTATATAATACCACATGTGGTATTATATAAGTGTGAGTGAGAGCGCTAAGAAAATTAAAATTCTACCTGACCGAGACAGTGGTTACATTTCTGTTGGAACTAGTGATTATATGAGAGCACAAATTAATTTTGGTAATGTTGCTGACTACAACAGCATAGAGAAACTAGAACAAGAGCAAATTGATGACAAGTACATACTACGGTGGACTGCAAGGTTTGATAAGTCGTTGATTGATTGGAATCGTGAGTTACAGGGAGAAATGATTTTTAGACGAGCACACTCGGGGCTTATTTACAAGCCGCGTGTGTTTGGAGAAACAGGAATGTTAGTGTTGTTCACTGACTGGGGTTTTATACTTGAATATAGTTATGATAATTTGCTGACAACACTCACTACGGCACGTATTTGGTATAACAAAATACCATACAGTAAACAGCCGCATATAGTAGTGTCTGTCGCTTCTCCAGTTAGTCAAGTGTTATTTGACCTGCCGGAAGTCATCGTACCGCATCTGATTTGGACAAACAAGTACGAGTTACCTCCGCTGTCTGCTGTAGCAATTGAAAGTGGAATTAATACACTTAAAAAAGCGATTGAGCCATTGATAAAAGGGCATCCCACTGAGTTTACGAGGTAATTATCTTGATGCTTCGTCTATTATTACAGGGAAATTGATGTTATATGGAGTTGTTTTTTCTGCATACAATATTATTCTAGAATATGTTTTATCTAAAACTGGTATTTTTACTGGCTCTTTAGCAGCATGTAATGCCGCCATATCATTCCACAATTGTTCCTTAATTTGTTTTTGTCCTTCATATTCACTCTGTAATACATTATAAATGTCATGTACTGTCCATTGTTTAGGTAGTGCCTCATAAATCTGGGTTCGTATATACATAAATGGCCTTTTTCTGTAATATTCGCATGATACCAAATTGGGGACTGCCATTTTAGACAACAAATTGTATACAATCGGTATTACCGACTCGGCATCATCTATGTTTTTCAGCACTGTAGTGAGTGACATGCGATACTGCTTGTAGTCTTCTTTGAATGCACTTTTGGGAAATTTGTATCCGTTGTGCAGCATATGATACCATTCTATTTTGCGTTGTGAATTAACAAATTCTAACAACTCTTCTGCATAGAACGATTGTGGCGTTACCATAAGATATGTTTGTTTGTCTTTGTCTAGTGCATATGGGACATATATGTATGGCCCCCATACAGGGTGTATTTCTAAGAAACCATAGAACGACAACCCGCTTACTTGCTTTAGAATCAATCTAATTCTAATGTCGCTGTCTACTTGTTCCGCAAGTGTCACATCCCATAGTAGCCCGTACTTTTGCAACCTCATATAATAATGATACCATATATGGTATCATACGAGTATGAAGGCTACAACAATCAATATATTGCCACGCGAATACTACGGTCACATATATGTGACACCGCTGATGTACCCAAACAAAGATTATGTACTTAACAGTAGTATAATAGAGAAGCTAGAACAGGAGCAAATCGACGACAAGTACATACTACGGTGGACTGCTAAGCTTAACCAATCTGTGGCAAAAGATGGAGTATGGATGGATGCTGAAGATGTTTTTAGACGTTATCAGTCGGGTTACATCTACACACCTAATGCTTTTGGTAAAACTGGGCTTGTAGTACTATTCACTGATTATGGCGCTATTTTAAATAACAGCGATAATTTCCCTTCTACACTACACACTACAGCATATATGTGGTATAATGGTTTTTCTCCATTCAGCAAGCCAGGCAACATATTAGCTTTTGCTGCAAAGCCCGTAAGCAGGGTACTACTTGATTTACAAAAAATTATTGTACCTCATATAGTTTGGACAGATAAGTATGAACTACCTCCACTGTCTGCGAGTGTTGTTAACAAAGCTGTAGAAACAATCAGAGATAGTATAGCTCGTCAGCTTGAAGAGCAGATTATCGAGTGACTATCTTACTCTATCTTCGCTCAAATATGTTGTTTTACGTGGAATTACTACGGAAGTTGTGATTCCATATGAAAGTGGTTGTTCTACACATAATGTAGCCAATCTTCCAAATGCTGGGTAATCCATAGTAACAAGTTTGATAGGCTCTTTGTCTACTTTTGCTGCGATGTCGTACCATAATAATTCACGTGCTTTTCTTACACTGTCATAGTATTGTTTATGCGCTTCGTACAGGTCATTTAAGGTCCATACACCAGGCAAATTATCGTGTATCTCGTCTTTGGCATAAAGATATGGACGGACACTAGTATAATCTACATACACAAAAGGATAGTGATTAGCCCTTTGTAGCATGTTGTATGTGGCATCTTCTATTGTCTTGATAGTATAATTAGTATATTTCTTAATCTTATTGAATATTGTTTTTAGTGGCATTTTCCATTCGGGTTCATTTGGCATTATAAATTCTTCATCGTCGAATTCGTAAGAATCTTTAAACGCACTTTTTGAGAATGTACATTTACTTTGTAATGTCTTGTATATATCTATCTCTGTCCTATATAAATCTAGCATTCGATAGTCAGCTAGTTGTTCTAATTCTGGCGCAATAAACCATTGATTTCGTATCATATGGTACGGCTTATCTTTTATATAGACCCATTCGGCATCTATGTATGGTCCCCAAAATGGATGTACATATGGCTTGCCAACAAATGTGATGCCACTACCACCATGTTTAATGGATACATTACCTTCTTCATCCCTAAGTTTTACACTCCACGGTATTCCATACGCTATGATTTGCATACGACATCTCCAATATTCTCTACTTTCACACTATTATAATACCATAATGCAGGGTATAATACCAATATGGATATTAAAATCAAAGATGCAAATGATAAAGAGCACGGATGTGCTTGGCTAGTTAACGTGGAATATTTAAGGGGACTTGCTAACTCTGATTCTCTCCTAGTTGATGCCAACGTCATCGAGAAGCTAGAACAGGAGTATATCGATGACAAGTACATATTGCGTTGGACCGCTATAATTGAAAATGAAGAGGAATTACGCTTAGATGGGGTTAAGCGCACACAATCTGGGTTAATTTATGTACCGAATGCGTTTGAAAAACAAGGATTAGCAGTATTTTTTACAGATAAAAATAAAGTCGATTCTTCCGGTATATGGACAACAGCACACATATGGTACAACGAAATACCATATAGTAAACAGCAACATGTCGCAATATGTATTGCTCCTCCACTAACTCAAACATTGTTTGGTCTGCAAGAAGTTGTTTTACCGCACATGCTTTGGACAGACAAGTATGAGTTACCTCCACTGTCAGTAAGTGTAATCAACAAAGGTATAGAGATAATCAGAGAGAATATTGATCATCAATTTGAGTTGGATCGATAACCGGTTCATTTTGTACAATATAAGTCGTACTTTTGGGTAATACGGTCGGAATGTTGATACCATATCTAGTTGGAGTTTCTACAAACATAGCCTTTTTTGTATAGTCTTCATAAATTGGTATCTTGACGATTTTCCCTGTTGCTCTACACTCGGCTATTTCTATCCAAAATTGTTCGTAAATTCGGTGTTGTTCTTCTAATTTATCTGCTACTATCTCTGCTAAATCATTTATTGCCCACTTATTAGGTAATTTGTCGTATATTTCTTGTTTGATATACAAGAAATCTCTTCCTTTAGAGGCAACGACATACACATCAGGATATAAACTTGTTTGTCTAAATAAATCACTGACTATTTGTATATCTTGTCCCGTTACTGTGGGGTCTCTATGCAATACAGTTGTAAACGACATACGGTATTCTTCTTTATACGGCTTGAACATGCTCTTTGGGAATATGTATCCCTTCTGTAGTATGTTGTACCATTCTCTTATCAAAGGTAGTTTCCCTGTAATATCGCAAAATTCTTCTAACTCTTGAGAATAGAATCTAAAGCGTCTTAATACAGAGTACAGCTTACCCTCTCGGTCTCTTATTGCATAAATTACTGCATGAAAGCCCCGAAACAAATCTATGTTCAAATCTCCCTTAAAATATAATCCATTGTTTTTGAATATTAATTCCTGTTTTCCTTTAGTAATTTCCCATGGAACACCGTATTTTTCTATTGTCATCTCGTTACCTCCGTTTCTTGTATAACATAGTTTATGCTTTTAGGCATTTTTACTATACTGTTAATCCCATATTTTGAAAACTCTTCTCTTACTATTTGTATATCTTTGTTATTTATTAGTAGTGCTCTATGTTCAGCTATTTCCTGCCAAATAAAGCGCCCTTGTACATTATATAATGCTCGGTCTCTACTTTTGATGTGCACTAGCGCTAAAAATGGACCTTTGTATAAATCACAGTACAATACACCTTCCCAACATAGACCATTGTTTTTTTGCAGACAAGTGTACGTAATTTCCTGAGGATTTGTTCAATTCAATAATAAGCCAATTTATTCCATTCAACTTCTTTCCACCTCGTAATTTCCCAAATATGCTGTACTTTGTTCTAACACAGCCGGAAATACAATTCCATAAGCCACACTTGTTTCTGTGTATATATGCGGTAACTTAAAAAGCTCGTCAACTACAATCATTTTGACAGGTTCTTTGTTAGCTCTTGCTCTAGCTATATTATGCCACAAATATTCTCGCGTTTCTTTTTGACTGCGGTGAAATTCTATATCTAGATTGTATAAGTCGGATATAGACCATAATTGTGGTAATTTTTCGTATATGTCGCTTTTAACATACAAGAACGGTCGGTTTCTATAATAGTCTACATAAAAAATAGGCATGTGGTTACCATTATTGAGGATATTAAAAACAATTTCCTCGGGGGCTGGTCGAGTTCCATCAGAGATGTTCTTAAGTGCTACAGCCAATGACATGCGCCAGTATTCTTCGTTAAACTTAAACAAACTCTTAGAAAATTTAATTTCATCATGGAGTATATGGTACCAAGGTATCATTTTCTTAAGATGTATTTGTGTCTCTTCAAATAATGGTTCTAATTGTTTAGAATAGAAACATTGGGACTCGATAAGCCAGTAAGTATTTTTTTGTGCAATAGCTGTGTTCACTTGTATATATGGTCCCCAAAATGGATGTACCTCTAACCTGCCTCTAAATACAAGTCCACTACCTTGTTTCAATAACACATGTCCTACATTATCTACAGATTTGATGTTCCACTGTAACCCATATTCTTCTATTTGCATATCACAACTCCAACACACTGTGTTCAATATATTCGTGCGTAGACAAAGGTATAGTCACTGGCATGTTGTTTTTGCACGCTAGCGCTATAGTGTACCATAGCATTTCTTGCGGCTCTTTTTCTTGGTCGTAATATACATTGTTCAGTTTATATATATCTTGCATAGTCCACACTTCAGGTAAATCCATATAGAGATTTCTACTCAGTAATAAGTTAGCATTATAGCTGTCTACTATTAGTCTATTAGGAATTTCAATGCTCTCGAATAAATCCATCTCTTCTTTAGATACAATTGGCATGTAGTAATACGTTTTGTATTTGCTAAACGATGTTTTGTCATATTTATATTCTTTTTGAGTATATTGTACTGTTACATTGGGAATATCAGCGAGTTTTTGTGAATAAAATCTTTGGGTTAGTGGCATCAGATGTTCATTATACTTCGCATCTAATACATGACTCACATTGACATAGTAACTCCAAAATGGATGTAGGTATACAAATGCGTCGCACTTGAATATTAGCCCTTGTTGAGC
>Ga0209720_1002962_pt1 | contig 12096 bp, 14 predicted proteins | sample AD_JPNMR3_MetaG_FD_184426 | JGI IMG/M metagenome (GOLD analysis project Ga0209720, IMG submission 184426) | Active sludge microbial communities of municipal wastewater-treating anaerobic digesters from Japan - AD_JPNMR3_MetaG (SPAdes) (version 2) | ecosystem: Engineered > Bioreactor > Anaerobic...
CAACAATTTTTACGCGTGATAAATCTGCATGAAAGGGGTATAAGCAGGAGGTGAGAGATTATGCCGAAAGCAAAAAAGAATAAGACAGATTTAGAACTATTTGAAACTCTATACGATAAAATCGAAGAAAACAAAAAACCACTTGCTGAAAAAATGTACAAGCAAGCAATATTTATGGAAAAAACTTTAAATGAGTTACAGGAAGATATAAAAGAAAATGGAGCAATTATTAAAACAGTTAATGGTAATGGATTTGATGTAATATTGGAGAACCCAGCGCAAAAAAGTTATAACACTATGATTAACAGATACACGGCATTAATGTCAAAACTCGTTGATATGCTTCCTGAAGATAACAAAGAAGCCGATGAATTACTGAAGTTTATCGGTGGTGTTAAAAATTGACAGAATTTGAACAATACTTTACAGGGATTTATGACGGAAAAATTATAGCCTGTGAGAAAATGAAAAAAATATCAGAAATACTATTAAATCGTTTAGTTAGTCCTGATGAGTTTCATTTTGATTATGAAATAGCAAATAAGCATATCAATTTTATTGAAAAGTTTTGCAAATTGCCGTCAGGCAGAATTGGCACGCCTTTTAAACTTGAATTATTTCAAAAAGCTAGATTACAAGCTTTATTTGGTTTTGTTGATGATAATAACCTAAGACAATACAACGAATGCTTAATTATTGAGGGAAGAAAAAACGGAAAAACATCTGAATGTGCTGGCGTTGAAATAGATATGCTTGTAAATGATAACGAAGGCTCGCCACAGATATATAATGTTGCAACAATGTTAGACCAAGCAAAGCTAGGTTTTAACGCTGCATATAAAATGATACAACAATCGCCTTTATTAAAAAAACATATTAAAAAGAGGGCTGCTGATTTGTATTTTGCTCATAATCTTGGCTTTATAAAAGCACTTGCAAGCAATACATCAAGCCTTGACGGGTTAGATGTGCATTGTGCGATTATAGATGAGTTAGCAGCAATTAAAAATCGTGATTTATACGACCTAATTAAGCAAGCTATGGGTGCAAGACAACAGCCTTTATTATTTACCATTTCTACAAATGGATTTATCCGTGAAGGCATTTTTGACAAGCAATACGAATATGCAAAAAAAATATTATATGGGGAAGAAATCAATAAAAGGTTTCTCCCTTTTATTTATGAACTTGATAGTCTCGATGAGTGGGATAAGGAAGAATGTTGGATAAAAGCAAACCCGGGACTTGACACTATCAAATCAAGAGATTATTTAAGGCAAATGGTAGAAAAAGCAAAAGCTGATAGTTCGTTTAAGCCAACTGTTATGGTTAAGGATTTCAATATGAAGCAAAACAGTGAAGATGCATGGCTATCGTGGGAAGAACTTGACAATGAAGAACTAATACCTGATTACAGCTTTAGATATTTTATTGGTGGTTTTGACGCTGCCGACAATATAGACTTAAACGCTGCTAAAGCTATTTGCAAAAAGCCAGGGGAAGATAAGCTTTACATAAAATCTATGTATTGGATACCACAAAGTGTTATTGATGAGCAAGAAACTAAGGGCGATAGAAAAGAACGTGACAGTGTACCATATACAGAATGGATAAATAGAGGTTTAATGAGGACTTGCCCCGGAAACAAGGTAAATAAGCGTGTTATTCTTGACTGGTTTATCGAGTTAAGAGACGTATATGATATTTACCCATATAAAATTGGATATGACCCGTGGCACGTTTCTGACGAGTTAAAGGAAGCGTTTGAACAAGAGTTTGGTAAAAACGTTTTAATACCAGTAAGACAAGGTATTATTACTTGCTCTGACCCGATGAAAAACTTAAAAGCTGAGTTTCAACAACGCAACATCATTTACAATAATAACCCTATCGATAAATGGTGTTTTTATAATTCAGCAATTAAAACTGATATAAACGGGAATATCCAACTCGTTAAAAAGTCTGATAGAACGCAGAGAATAGATGGTATGGCAGCTTTGATAGATGCTTATGTCATTTATTATAACAATTCGGATGAATTTGAGAGTTTAATTTAATGAGGATTTTATGAAAATAATTGATGATTATGGTAGACAATATACGGTTAATTCTATCAACGGAATTGTTGGCGAAGGTGATATAATTCTTAGAACAGATATTCACTTACACCCAGCAGATATTCTTGCATATGAAAAACAATTTACAGAAAAGTTTGGGCGAAAAGTAATTGTGCTTGACGCAAAATGGGGAGATATTTTCACATTAACAAAATAAAGGTGTTTGGTACATTGAAACAAATTTCAGCTATTGTAAAAAACTGAAAGTAGATGGTCACCATATCTAATATAGTGAAAAGAGGTGAGAAATATAGGACTTTTTAGTAAATTTAAAAACCAATCGCAAGCTGTTACTAAATATAAAATGGTTGTTGAACAAGGCAACGGATTTTATGCGTGGAATGGCAAGGTTTATCAAAGTGATATTGTTAGGGCGTGTATACGCCCGAAAGTAAAAGCTATTGGCAAATTAGTTGCAAAGCATTTAAGAAATGAGTATGACAAAACAACAGGCAAAACAAATCTTGTAGTCAACCCTGAGCCATATATGAGGTTTTTGCTCGAAGAACCAAATGAATATATGACAATGCAAAAAATGCTTGAAAAAGTAACCACGCAACTATGTTTAAATAATAATGCTTTTATCTTAATTATGCGTGACGAAAATGGCTATCCAACGGAGCTATATCCAATACCTGCATCACAAGCTGAAGTAAAATACATAAACAATGAAATGTATATAAAATTTTACTTTAATAACGGTAAGGCATACACATTCCCATATAGTGACCTTATCCATTTAAGACAAGATTTTAACAGCAACGATGTTTTTGGTGACAGCATTATCCAAGCGTTAACTCCTTTAATGGAGGTAGTAACAACAACAGACCAAGGGATTGTAAACGCTATTAAAAACTCTAGCGTAATAAGGTGGTTGTTAAAGTTTACATCATCTTTACGCCCTGAGGACCTTAAAAAACAAGCGCAAGAATTTTCTGCTAACTTTTTGGAAGTGCAAAACGGAACAGGCGTTGCTGCTATTGATAGTAAAGTTGATGCTACACAAGTTACGCCAAAGGACTATGTGCCAAACTCAGCACAAATGGAAAAAACAGTGCAGCGTATCTATTCGCTATTTAACACAAACGAAAAAATTGTGCAAAGCAAGTATACGGAAGATGAATACACTGCTTATTACGAAGCTGAAATTGAGCCGATTGTAATTGAGTTAAGTGGTGAATTTACAAGAAAACTATTTACCCGAAAAGAAAGAAGCTATGGCAATAAGATTGTATTTACTACTTTTAACCTTGCAACAGCAAGTATGCAAACAAAATTACAGTTAGTACAACTATTTGACAGAGGCATACTCAATGCAAACGAAATACGCGAGGTATTTAATCTTGCTGATATACCAACTGGTGATGAATACTATGTAAGATTAGACACAGTACCAGTAAAAGGAGGAGGTGAATAAAATTGCGGATAGATATTAACGGTGTAATTGTCGGAAATGATGATGCTTGGATTTATGACTATTTTGGTTACGAAAATGTTTGTCCTAAGCAAATAAAAGATGTTATTGCAAAAGCAAACGGAGAAAAGCTTGATATTTATATTAACTCAAGCGGCGGCGATTTATTTGCGGGGATAGAAATTTACTCAGAGTTGCGCGAATACAGCGGACAAGTTATGATACATATCCAAAGCATCGCAGGTAGCGCAGCATCTGTAATTGCTATGGCAGGACAAAGCGAAATATCACCAACGGCACAATTAATGATACATAATGTGTCAGGCTCGTTTAGCGGAGATTATCATGAAATGGAAAAGGCAAGTGAAATCTTGCAAGGTTTAAACAAATCTATTGTACAAGCTTACGCTGATAAAACAGGCTTGTCTGAACAAGAATTACTGGAAATGTGCGATAAAGAAACCTGGTTAACAGCACAAGAAGCAGTAGAGAAAGGTTTTATCGACAAAATATCGGTAAACAAAAACTTGCAAATAGCAGCAAGTACAACAGGGTTATTGCCTTTAGAGGTAATTAATAAAATGCGTAATCAGCGTGCCAAAGAAGTCAACGCTGATTTTTTATTGGCAAAAACACAAGCAAAATTAAATCTTTTAAAACTAGGAGGAAAAGAAATTGACTAAAGAAATGTATAACACAAAAAGAACTGAGCTAATCGCTCAGGCACAGGCTTATATTGATGCAGGGAAGCTAGAAGATGCTAATAAAGTTACTGCTGAAATTGAAAAGCTTGATAATGACTATAATAATGCTTGTAAGTTACAGGCAAATCTTAATGCACTCAACAATCAAAGTGCATCACAAATTGTAAAACAAATAATTGGAGGTAATGAAAACAAAATGGAAAACAATGTAATACTATCAAAGGCAGAAATGTATAACTCAGAAGAATACAGAAAAGCATTTATGAACCATGTTTTAAAGGGTGAAAAAATCCCTGCTAAATTTATGAACGCAGATGCACAGACAGGAACAAGTGAAGTTGCATCTGTTATCCCAACTGTACTAGTCCAAAAAATTTACTCAAAGCTTGAAAACTATGGTAAGTTTTTTAGTATGGCAACAAAAACAAACTTTAAGGGTGGCGTAACAATACCAACATCAGCAGTTAACTTAACAGCATCTTGGGTAGCAGAAAGAGGCACGGCAGATACACAAGAAGCGCCAACTGGCAAGGTTACATTTGCTTATCATAAACTCATTTGTAAAGTGGCTGTATCATTTGAGGCTGATGTTGTAACACTTGATATTTTCGAAAATGACCTTATCGAAAAAGTATCAAAGGCTATGATTAAGGCTATCGAACAATCAATGTTTACTGGTACAGGCGACAACGGAAATCAAATGAAAGGATTTTTAACTGAAACAGTTGCAAGTGGTCAGAATGTCAATATTACAGAGGGCAGCCACATTACATATGCAGACCTTTGCGAAGCAGAAGGCTTACTCCCTGAGGCTTATGACGCTAATGCAATTTGGGTTATGCAAAAATCAACATTTTATAATGAAATTATTGGAATGGTTGACGAAAACAACCAACCTATTGCTAGAATGTCAGTAGGACTTGACGGCAAGCCTGAATATGCAATCCTTGGCAGACGTGTTGAATTTGCGCCATATATGCCAGCATTTGCAACATCTGTGGAAGCAGATACTATCGTAGCAGCTATTTTCGATTTCTCAAGCTATGTTATTAACACTAACTATGCTATGACAATCAAAAAATACACAGATGAGGACACAGACGACCAAATCACAAAAGCTATTATGCTTGTTGACGGTAAGACCGTTGATAAAAACTCACTCGTTACGGTGACAGTAAAAAACTCATAAATGCAGTAACTCCAGCCACGGCTACATTTGATAAAAACATAAGTGGAGAAAATTATGCTGATGTAGCTGTTACTGCAACAAGTGGCACGGGTGCAACAGTATCAAAGCTTTATATCGGAGAAACCGAAGTTGTAAAGAACGGCGGTGCTAATTGGTCGTTGGGTGCTGATGGTGTAATCACAATTAAAAAGGCATACCTTGCAACTTTAGATGTTGGTAATGTCGTATTTACAGTTAAGTTTACTAAAGACAATGACGTTGCCTTAACAATTAAAGTGGAGGACACAACAAATACGGGGTGATAATTAATGCTCAATGAAATAAAGCTTGCATTAAGACGAACCTCTACAACTCTTGACAATGAAATTAAAGATAACATAGAAACCGCCCTGCTTGAATTAAGCAGGGTTGGTGTTAATGTTAAGGGCATAACAAGCGAAAGTAAAAATGTTAACAAATTAATCATTAAAGCTTGTGAGTTATACTGTAAAGCACAATTTAATTTTATGTCAAAAGGAGAGTTGTTTCAAAAAAATTTCGAGGCTTTGCGTGATGCGTTGGCAGTTACATCTCAATACACAGATGAGGTGAGCGAATGATAAGCGATAAAAATAGTTTATCTTTTGAAAATAAGTGTAGGCTTATTGCCATAACGACAACAGAAAATGAATATGGCATACCAACCGTCACAAAAAAGAATGTAGAGGTATTTTGCGCTGAATTGCCTGTCACAGCGAATGAGTTTTTTAACGCAAGTCAAAGGGGTTTTAAAGCTCAAAGGGTGCTTGTGGTAAATAGCGACGAATACAACGAAGAAAGCATCGCAGAGTACAATAACAAGCGTTATAGTGTGTATAGATATTATCAGCGTACAGACGGATATACAGAGTTATATTGTGCGGAGCGTATTGGCAATGGCTAATAAAATTAAAATAGATGATTTATCAGATTATCTTGTTGAAACAATGAAAAACTATAACGCTGATGTTGAAAATATCGTAAATGATGAGTGTAAAAATATTGCCGACCAAATTAAAAACGATTTATCAAATAACCCTAATATCCCTGTAAGTAACGCAAAAACAAAGCATTACAAAAAAAGCTTTGCAGTTAAAAAAGCAAGTACAAAAAGTGATTTTAGTGGATATGTAGTTTATAATAAAAAATGGCAATTATCACATTTGCTTGAATACGGGCATGATTTACCAAACGGAAAAAGGGCAAGAGCTTTTCCCCACTGGGAACAGGCAGACGAAAAGGCACAAAACCTATTTAACACACTAAAAAAAAGATTGGAGGGTATTAAGTGACATTTAACGCTTTGTATATTGCTTTAAAGCAAAGTAATATACCTCAAAAAAGGCTGAAATCCAGCAAAGCACTTACACCTCCATATATGGTTGTCTGTGAGGGTACTGAGGTTTATGGCGGCGCTGATAATAAAATCTTAACGAAAGAACATAACCCGCGCATAGAACTGTATACAATTGAATCTGATTACACATCATATGAAACACTTTGTACAGTTCTAAAAAATAATAATTTGCTCTTTTCGGCGTCTGAAGAAACACAGATACCTGATGAGAGCATTTTTGTTAGATATATCGAAATAGAAACACAAATAGATAAAATATAGGAGGTAAACTATGGCATTTACTAATAAAGATATGGTTTTGGGTAGTGGTAGTGTTTATATGCTTAAAAAAGACGCTGCAAACGCAACTATGCCAGCAATATCACAAATTGCAACCGCTGCTAATTTAGCTGGTCATATTCAGGGTGGTTTTACTTTGTCTTATAAGCCTACATATAACACAGACAAAGACGATAGCGGTATTATCGAAAAAACCGTTATGAAAGAGGAAGAAGTCAAAGTTAAGTTTGGCTTAGTAACTTGGAATGGCGAGTTTATTAAAAAGGCAACACAGACAGCTGAAATTGATACCAAAACAAATGGTAAGAGAGTAACAGAGGTTGGCGGTGTTTCTAAAGCCGTTATGGATTTATACTGGATTTGCTTTGTACCTGATGATAAGGACAGAATAGAGGCTCTTCAGGTTCTTGGACTTGCAACGAACGGTTTTGATTTGGCTTTCGGAGAAAAGGCTGCTAAGATTGAGCCTGAATTTGATTGTAAACCTTATGACGAGGCCGGGCATAAGTTTAAATTGACCGAAACAGTAGCAGCAGAAGCAGGATAAAAAACATAATATAAAGGGCGTGTATTCGCCCTTTTTTATTTTATAATAAGGTGGGATATAATGTTAGATTTAAATTTAATTACAAGATATTTTGATGTCAAAATTGGCGATTACGAACTACAACTTGAACCTTGCTCACTTAAAACGTTGAGAAAATTATCAGAAATGAATAAAGATACAACATTTGCAGAGCTAACAGACCTTGTAAAAATCATAATTAATAAGAACAAAACAAACTATAAAATCCCTGATGAAGTGATTGAAAGTATGTCAATGCCTCAGATGATGATTTTAATGCAATCATATATTGATTGGTTAACAGATGAAAAAACTAACAACCCAAACTAATAGTCCCTTGCTGTCCTGATGAAAACGATAGCAAGGGGCATTATCATCTTAATTCATACGAATATAAAATAGTTGCTGATTATTGCAATATATCAATTTTTGAAGTTGATAACCTTGATGTATTTAGTTACTGGTTTTTCTTGCGTGAAAGTGCAATTTATAACTATCAGCAAAGCAAAGAGGGGCAAGATTACCTTGATAAATGTTGGAGATTATCTCAAACAAAATGTGTCGGAGCTGATGACTTAATCAACCTCAACAGAAAGGGGGAATAACATGGCTGGAAACATAAAAGGTATTACTATTGAAATAAATGGTGAAACAAAAAATCTCAACAAAGCTTTAAAAGATGTCAATTCGAACACTAAATCACTTGAAACTGAGCTAAAAAGTGTTAATGCTGCCTTAAAACTTGACCCGAAAAATGTCGAGCTGTTAAAGCAAAAGCAAGATTTATTGACGAAAGCCGTTGACGAAAGCAAAAAGTCCTTAAAGGCTTTGAAAGATGCAAAAGATAAAGCTGATAAGGATATGGCAAACGGTACAGAAATAAATCAAGAACAATATCGAAAGCTTCAGCGCGAAATTGCTTTTGCTGAAGGTAAAGTCAAGAATTTTGAAGAGGCTATTAAAAACAACACTGAAGCAATAAAAAAATCTAGTAGAGAAATTGACGTCTTTGGTGATAAAACTGAAAAACTTAACAAAGCTGCTGACACTATGTTAAAAGTTGCTACAGCTGGTGGTACTGCTATTGTCGGCATGGCTATGAAATCTGCACAAGCAGCAGATGATATTAACACCATGGCAAAAGTAACAGGGCTATCAACGGAAGAAATACAAAAATACCAGTATGCGGCAGAGCGAATAGATGTTGATATTGAAACTCTTACAGGCTCAATGTCAAAAATGACAAAGAATATGATGACAGCCACAAAAGGCACTGGAGATGCTTATGAGGCTTTTAAAGCTCTTGGTGTTGAATTTGTAAATCAAGATGGCACCTTAAGAGATAAGCAAGAGGTATTCGCCGAATTAATAGATGCTCTTGGCAAAATGGAAAATGAAACCCAAAGAGACGCACTTGCTATGCAGATATTTGGGAAGTCAGCACGAGACCTTAACCCATTAATTCTTGGTGGTGCAGAAGACCTCAAAAAATATGGTGAAGAAGCAGAACAAGCAGGTTTAATATTATCACAAGATGCTTTAGATGGCGCTAATGCTTTTCAAGACGGAATTGACAAATTAAAGGCAACAGTTACTGCCGGTATTGGTAAAATGGGCGGACAGTTTGCAACTTCGCTTGTGCCGGCAATAGAAAAGGCAATAAAAGTAATTGAAGAGGTCGTTAATTTTATTGCTAAACACAAAGCACTTGTTATGGCACTTGTTGCAGCATTGGGAACTCTTGCAATTAGTATAAAAGCAATAACAGCTGCGCAAACGATGCTTAATATTGTAATGGCTGCTAATCCAATAGGGCTTATAATAACAGCAATTGCAGCTTTGGTTGCGGCTTTTGTTGCACTATGGAATAATTGTGAAGGCTTTAGAAACTTTTGGATTGGGTTATGGGACAATATTAAATCAGTTGTTTCATCAGTTGCAGATTTTTTCATCACAGTATTTTCCGCAATAGGTAACTTTTTTAGTGGCATTTGGGACTCTATGGTACAAAAAAGCATAAGTGTTTTCAATGGTATAAAGTCAATAATTAATGGGTTTAAAGACTTTTTTACAACTGTATGGAATGGCATAAAAAATGTCTTTAGCGGTATATGGAATGGCTTTGTTGATATTGCAAAAGCACCTATTAATGCAATTTTAGGTATGTTTAATGGCTTAATAAAAGGCATCAACTTTATAATTGGTGGCATTAACAAAATAAGTATTGATATCCCTGATTGGGACTTTTTGCCTAACAATATTCAGGGTAAAAAACTCGGCTTTAATATACCTAAAATAAGCGAAGTTGAATATCTTGCGGAAGGTGGAATTTTAAATCAAGCTACTTTGTTTGGTATGCAAGGCAACAAAGGGCTTGTTGGTGGCGAAGCCGGTATGGAAGCAATTATCCCATTGTCAAAGCTACCTGAAATTATGAAAGATATGGGGAATACATACAATAATTATTTTACCAACGCTAATTTAACTACTCAGCAGATTGCAACTATTAGCAAGATGATAAAAAAGGAGATGGGCGGTGCTTATTAATGAAAACTTTTACATATACAAATGAAAAAGGGAAAAGCATAGTTTTTGACAACAACCCTGCATCAACACAGTTTTTATTATCACTATCAGGCAATCTTGGCAAAACCGAACAAACGTATAATGTCATAGGACAAGACGGTGCAATCACAGGAAACGCGTACTTAAACGCACGTACTATTATGTGCGATATGATTTATGAGTTTAGGGGTGTTAGCTACGCCGACTATAAAAGACAATGGCAAAATATAGTTAGCGTGTTATCCCCAAAGCTCAAAGGCACTATTACATATGCTACGGAATACGGGAATTTTAAGATTGATGTAAAACCATTTGAAACACCTGAACTTGTAGATGGCAAATTTACAATACAATTTGTAGCCGACAATCCAATGTGGCGAGATGCCAACGCAACAGAGTATGTTTTTGGAACTGTAAAACCTTTATGGAGATTTCCTTTTACTTTTGCCAATGGTCCTTTAAAAATGGGCGAATGGCAGAAGTCTTTTACATATGACAATACAAGTGGGATAGAAACGCCTTTTAAAATTGTTATAAATGGTGTAGGAGATTATTGCAAAATCACTAATGATAACGGTGAATTTATAAAGGTTAATAAATCTATATCAGCAGGGCAGACACTCACAATTGATACAGCAACAGGGATTGTTACTCTTGCCGAAGAAAACGGTGCAATAAGCTATGCAAATCAATATGTTACTCTTGATAGCACGCTCACAATGAAGCTACACGACGGCGACAATGTAATGACTTTTGACAATGGCACATCTGCTCTACCAATAGCAACAATACAAATAAATCAATACTATTGGGTGGTGTAAAATGAACGTACAAGTATTTAAGCCTATATTAAACGCTCCTAATGATAATTTGTTTCACAATAGTGGATGGTGGATAGGGCTTGGCGGCTATAACATTACAAATGGCATATTTGATGATGTCAACAAAATAGATAGCTGTAACGTTGTGCATCAGGCTACACTAGGCACAGATTTAACATTAAAATTGCCATTAATAAGACCTATCCCAACAAAGCATTTAGTATTATCTATAAAAATTAAGTTGTCTGTTCCAAACTCAAATGTATATGTTAAATACGAATGTGATTTAGAGCTTAATAATGGCCCTATCACAACGGACATTGATGAGGAAACAATCCCTGTGCTCGGTGATACTTATACTTATGTTAAAGCGATATCTACAGAAAGCGATATAACAAGGCTTGAAACAACGCTTAAAATTAAAGGCATAGATTGCTTTGCGACCGTCTATCAGCCAAAGCTTGAGTATGCTATTACATATCCAACACAATATTGTCCGTCAATTTATGATGATATTGAGTGGGACTATGGTAATGCTTCTTTCCAATCTGCAAAAGTCGGCGACATACTCAACATAACCGAATATCAGTACAAAAAAAGCCTTACAGACGTAGGGCTTTTTTCTATGACTATACCACCCAACACTCCGTTTGCTGATGAAATAGCAGAGGACTATTACTTGTTTGTTGACAAAAAAGACTGGCTATTAGTGCAAGATGTCAAAGAAACCGAAGCAGGCTATCATATTACAGGCACAGACCTCAAAGGCATACTTGCAACAAGGATAACACTTTATGATGTTGTAAATGATACAATGGGTTTTGATAGTGTTAATGGGTCAACGGAAACGTGTTGCAAACATTATGTACTAAATAACGTGGTAAATCCAGCTGACACTAACAGGATAATCCCACTTGTAACGCTTGCCACAGACCAATACAAATACAGAGGGATAGCAAACGATACATATATGTCACGATTAGAACCTTTGCACGAGGTTATAAAAAAACTTTGCGAAAATGCTGAAATCGGGTATGACGTTTACGCCGATGTTATGAATAATAAAA
>Ga0209720_1002966_pt1 | contig 12084 bp, 7 predicted proteins | sample AD_JPNMR3_MetaG_FD_184426 | JGI IMG/M metagenome (GOLD analysis project Ga0209720, IMG submission 184426) | Active sludge microbial communities of municipal wastewater-treating anaerobic digesters from Japan - AD_JPNMR3_MetaG (SPAdes) (version 2) | ecosystem: Engineered > Bioreactor > Anaerobic >...
TTGCTTGTTGTTGCTCTTGGACGAAATGAGGTCGCTGTATTTTCTCTGTGTTGCGGCATGAAGGTGCAAATGCATCAGGATGCCAGTATTTAACCAACTGGCACGCGGCAGCAATTTGCTGGCCAGTGCCAGGGGAATGCCGTCAATATACGCGAGCAATAACTTGTTGAGTTCGATGTCTTTTTTGGCCATCAGCGCCAGCGGCGCCAGAAAATGCTGGCAGAACTGGCGGTAAGCAGCCCACGGCTTTCCTTCAACATACTTCTCAAAGGACAGAGTATCGATCATAACTGGACGCCCATTGTGAAACTGGATGTTGTAAGCCGATGCGTCTTTCAAGGTCATGCCGTATTCCAGAGCAGTCAATTGAATGTCGAGGGTGAGCAAGGCTGCATCCTTTAGCTGGCTGAAGCACCACTCGAAGGGATATGAAATAAACTCTACCCGCTCAGGTTTAATAATCTTCCAGGCACATCCTTTATCTAAAACAGGCCCGTCGACTTCCTCATGCGGTATCAATCTTTTCTGTCTTACGAGCCTCTCGTAAAGGCCAGAATCCATCAGCATTTGGTAATTTTCGCGGTATACATAATTGACCTGCCGGTAAACATGTCCATTGTGTCGGAACACAAAACCAGAAGGGTCCCGGAAGGACGACGGCAGCAAATCAGGGGTATCTGGTTTATTCGCTTCAAGTTTTATAGTCATTTCAACACCGCTTTCTGGATCGTATTACCGCCGTATTATTATTAATTCAGCAAAATGGCAAGCGCAACTTTCATGCAGACATTTGTCTATAATAATTTTCGATAAGCATTTAACGAAACAATACCATATCATTGACTGTATTTATTATCCGTACTATTTCTCTCCGGCAACTTTCAACATTGAGTACCTCCCTGATGATAATGCATATACCTTCACATCAACATTCGAGGTATCTTTACCAACATTGATACTGCTCAGTGGCACCTGTATTAAAAAGCCTGATTTTCGGTATGCTTTGTTATTAAAAGCTTTAGCAATGTCAGGGCGCGGATAGTAGGTTACTTGCCAGGCTGTGGGCACATTGTTGACAAAAACAATAACTCCATCCACGGGTTTTTTATTAGTAACATCTATCGCCCAACCACTTATAAGCAATTGCTCATGATCCAACTTGCTGTTGTCAAGAAATCCTTTTATATCTTCACCACTAGAGCATGGCTTGTACTCTTGGCCTTGCCAGTGTAAGATCCCCGCTTTTGAAATAAAAACTGGGTCGTTATCCGTAAAAATTTTAGTAAACAAGTCTGCCGGCAATGGCAATTCCTTGGCAATATCGCCCGATATCGCAAATACCCTTGTATTACGGAGATCTTCTACTGAATTGTTCGGTAGCATAAAACTGAAACCGGAATACTTATAACGCGCCTCATTAAAAAAAGCCGCCACATCAGCTCTTGATTGATCAGGGTAAGAAGAAGCAACTGCTTCGGTCCCCACAAATAGAAGCACTTCGTCAACACAGGAAACTTTACTACTATCAATTGCCCAGCCGGTGAGCTTTAAAATGTTATTGCCTGTACTATACATATCCACATTGCCCTGCACCCTATCTAAATCAGAGATTTTGATTTCTTTCTCATTGTATTGTATCGTCCCATAGCTAGTTAAATGTGCAGAGGAACCTTTGATCTTAATCGGTGATAGGTAAATCTGTCCATTGCGATTAACAGGCATAAACAATTCGATTTTATTGTAGCCTTCTACAAAGGCAGCAGGCGGAACATAGCCAACAAATTCATAGGCATCTGTATTCTTGTTGTCCTTGAATAAACTCCCCACATAATAGATTTTGCCGTTTAACGCAAAGGCAACAGGTAAAACGTTTTCGGCAGCCATTTTACCTTTAATAAAAACGGGGAAAAACTTTTTCTCATAATCAACATTTTGATAAAAATGGGCATTTTCAATAATTGCCATATTTTCTTGCGGCGCAACTTGCTGATATGCCGATACGTAACAGCCGCTTAAATGATAAGGGTCAGTAAAGTGTATTTCAGATGCATTTTTGTAATCAGAAGAAAACACTTTTAATTTCTCTTTCAAACGCACTTTATACCTCTCCAGGAATTCTTCCTGTTTCATGACATATTCACCCTTCATATTTATGCCAAAGAAAAGCAGATCATCTTCCTCTGACCCTTTAACGTTTGCCATCAACGACTTCCCATCTGTCTCCCACGGAATATCCCAATTTAAGAAATCCATCAAAGTTGGCATAACATCAGCATGTCGCATGAAATCATGAACAACGGCGCTTTTTTCACCCGGGATCTTCATTAAAGCAACTACAGATGCTATATCCAATGGAATATTATCTTTTTTAATTACTCTTCTTGCTTTCCCAGGTTCATTTAAGATACCGTGGTCAGACAAAACAATCAGCACGCTGTCATCATATATGTTATTCTCTTTCATTTTTTCAGTAAATTTACCTAAAACTAAATCCGCATAACATGCTTGCTGTAAATATTGCATCTTAACCATGTTGACAATATTTCTATCTTCAGGAAGTGGAGTAACATCATCCTTAAAGCCGTATTGCCCCAGATTAGACAGTGAGCCATCATTCAAATAACTATATGGCCAGTGTGGCAATAGGAAATGATAAAATAGGAAGAATTTATTCCTGTAATCAATAGACTTAAAAAGACCATTAATCTTGGTCTCGTAGTCTTTTTTGCTTCTCAAATCAAGTTCTCCTGCTGTATCGACAGCACTATTGTCAGCGAAACCAGACCAGCCATGAGAAACAGAAGGGATATTCATTTTAGATGTAATCACTGGCGGCAATATGACATTACAAAAGATTATCGAAACATCTTCTATAAATCTATTTGCTTGAAATGTATGTATCGGAAAGAGGTTAGTACATACTTCTTTTGCATAAATATTATATCCTCTGGGCTTTAGTAATTCTGTAATATTCAACGGATGATTTTGATATGTAGGTGGTAAATTGCTTTTTGAAGGCAACATTCCTGTGAAGATTGATGGAACATTCAAATGTGTTTGCGGTGTCACGGCATAAGCATTGGGGAACCAGATACTATCTTCAGCTAATTTGGCAAAGTTCGGGAACAGCTTGGCGTTAATGCGACCGTCTGCATCCAACATATCCATGAGGCTTAATTCATCAAATACCAGCACAACAATATTGGGTCTCTTCTCATTCACCCCATTAACAACATTGTTGAACGATAACTGATTTGAATAAGGAAACAGGAAACTTCTAATTGAAGGCGAAAAAGCGAATAGGCAAACGACTAAAAAAGAAACCGCAATACCAATAAGCGATTCCTTCCAAGTCGAGGCGCAAACGGGTCAACAATATAGTGATCACCACGGTTAAGCCAAGAAGGATTAAACCCAATACCCAAACGCCCCAGGACGGCAGCCACGGCCATGGCTTGTAGATAAAAGCTCTAGCGAGGAAGAACCCTAACGGTACGGCAATGCCTGCACCAAATATAGCATTGCGAACCCAGCGGTTGAGTAACCCGCCTAGCGTGCCTAAAAGCGCCCAAACGAATGGGAATGCAAAGGATACCGCAAGAATAAACAAGGCTATTTCTTTACTTCCAGCGTTGTGTGCAGCAAAAAAGGTAGCCCCTTCAATTAAAACCTGATACAGAGGCCAGGCAATACAAAGTGCCCATATCCCAGCTAAAATTGAAAAATTCTTTATGTATTGTTTTGATAATGGTTTGATGGCTTGTTGCATATTTTCGAATTTCCTTTGTCTTCGATGTAAGAATGATACTCCATGCTTCCGAAAAGTAATTTAATCCCTCGTGGGAATAACCCCCGCTTCGCAAGCTTCGTTTCGTCTTACCAAGAAACTTCATAAATTGGGCAAATATCATGTCCCTGGCTCGTTATTATAAGCGCCATTTGTGGATTAATCGACTAGGCTCTTCAATCTGAATTTGAGACTTTAAGCCATTCCCATGTGTATCTTATTCCTTCTTCTAAACTAACACCCGGTTTCCAGTTTAAACTCTTTATCGCTTTCGTTATATCAAGAATACTAACAGGGGTATCAATTTTCCTGGGTTCTTGATACTCAACTTTAAGATTGCTTCCAGTTACTTTTTTGATAATACTTAGTAATTCATTTAATGTTGTACCTTTTCCGCTGCCTATGTTAAGTATTTTTTCATCCGTTTCCTTTTGTGATACTATGTAAAGTGCATTGATTAAATCGTCAATATAGATATAATCCCTGCATACAGTTCCATCTCCCCAAATTTCAATCGTCTCTCCTTTCAAAACTTTAGAAAGAAATACATTTATTGCGCCTTGCTGTGCTCCAGTATGAAAAGGGCCATACGGATTTGAAACCCTTAAAATTTGATAATCAAGACCATGTAAATAGTTATACATATATAAATATTTTTCAATCATTAGCTTGCAAATACCGTATGAATTTATCGGATTAGTAGGATGGTTCTCTGGTACAGGGGTTACTTCGGGTATTCCATATACAGTTCCACCTGAGGATATAAATATGATTTTTTTTACTTTTGTCTTGCTGCATAAATCAAACAACTTGATACTACCAACAACGTTTGTTTGGATGTCGTATACAATGTCATTATTGGAATTACTGGGCGTAGTTGTGCTAACAAGATGATAAACTATATCGATTTTTTTAAATAGCTCACGGTATTTATCAACTTCAATAAAATCCAGTTGAATTAACCGGCAACCCTGAATGTCTTTGTTTCCATCTTTATCTAAAGCAATTACCTGATGACCTTCATTTACAAGCCTACGTATCAGATTTTGTCCAATGAATCCTTGCCCGCCTAAAACAAAAATTCTCATAAAATCATCAATCCTTATAATAACTCAGCGTAATACCGTTCCAGTTCTGTCACATACGATTCCATTGATTTAGGTTCGACAATATTGTCTGATAACTTAGCCAAAAATTCTCTATCGTTATTTACTAGCTTAATGGCTTCACTTAAACCTTTGACATCACCTATTTCGAATAGCAATCCATTTTCTTCATGCTTAATAATCTCAGAAATACCTTTTACGTTGGATGCAATAACAGGACACCTGGCTGCTAATGCCGAATATACTACTAAAGGCGTATTCTCATACCATATTGAAGGCACCACCAAAGCATCTATATCAAACAAAATCTGGCCAATCTCATCATTGGGAAAAGTACCACAAAACTTAATACGCTCATCATTTTCCGCAATGTTCTTAAGTCTCTTCCCATATTCCGGTGATTGATTAAGGTCTCCATATATTTTAATTTCAATATTATCTTCGTTTTTTAAAATACGCACTGATTCAATTAATAAATGAACCCCTTTGTGTTCATATAATGCCCCAATATAACCAATTTTTAATATCCTTGAACTCCCTCTACTCTTATTGATTTTTTTATAGTAATTCAAATTAACGCCATATCGTTGAAAGTCAATTCTTTTTCTATCAACTCCATTTTTCGATAATATTTCACCCATTAATTGAGTAGGTACAAGGATTTTGTCAATATAATTTAGTCTATCCTTCATAAACATTGGTCTTTGCGATAACGCCTTAATATATGGTGAAAAAGCGTAATTACCAAACATCCCCACTTTTATAGACTTAATAATTAAACCCAACAAGAGATTTGGTATTCTTTGTACCTTACGTTGCACTTCTACTGGTTGAAACGCCAATGCTAAATGCCTTACGCAATTAACAGCATTTTTGTTAGGGCCAGAACACATTGTACCATCATGATTTCTCAATTGACTTAATAAGCAAATAGGCCAAAAATCAGTAGCAGTGTATAGTACGGGTATATTAAATTCTTTGCATACATCAACAATCGACATAGACACTCTATGAAAATGGAAAACATGAACTATGTCTGGATGCCAAGCTTTAAAAAATTCTCTAAGATATGAGGCAACAAAAAGATTGTTATATTCTAATTCGAAAGTATTAGATTGTTCTCCCATAGGCGTAACAGTATGTTTAAATCTTATCACGTCTATGTTTTTATAAGTATAGCTATCAAATCTATCTAAATCATTAATCTCCCCTTCATAAGGAAACGCTGTAAATATCTTCACTTCATTGCCGTTATTTTTGAGAGTCTGAGCAACATCAAAGGTCAATACTTCAGTACCTCCCATAAATTCAGGAAAGAATTGGTGTACCACAATTAAAATTTTCATTATCAGCAATCGCCCTCCTGCAACAACTTTTATTGGCCATGTTATAAACTATTTAGAATTATGTTTTTGTATAAGATTTCATATTCATACGCCTCTTGTTCAATACTGGGAATATAAATTCTTCCTACATTTGCTTTCCATTCATTTATAATCTCAGGATTAGAAACTGTTTCTTGCATTATTCTTTTCAAACTATCTTCGTCCCCAATGGTAAATGTTAGCCCATTGATATTATGTTTAATCTTTTCTTTCATTACGCCTACATTAGATGCAAATACAGGAATTCCGCAGGCAAGTGCTTCGTGAAGTACTAAAGAATACGTCTCATACCACAAAGAAGGAACAATAAGTATATCAATTTTATTGAACACTTCCCCTATTTGATTATCTGTAAATACACCCCGGAACTTAATTCTCTTATCGCCATTTGATATATTTTTAAGATATTTTTCATATTCATTGTCTCCCGAACCATATATATCCAAATATATATTGTCGTTTTTGATTTTTTTAAAAGCATTTAGAATTATATGAACACCTTTATGAGGGTTTAACGAGCCGGCATAGCAAAATGTAATCTTTTCTCCCTTTTTATATACTTTGTTGTTTTTAATCAGTTTTTTATAGTTTAATCCGTGACTAATAACTTTAATATTTAAATCAGGAAACTCATTTTGAAAAATACTTGCTAAAAACGCCGATGGAGCAATTACCATTTTTGCATTGTTTAAAATACTCTCTGCTTTTCTCAGACGAGAAATTATATATTTATTATCTATGTCCTTACATGATTCATTGCATATACTACCTTTTTCGGGTCCTGGACATAAATTATTTTGAGAATTTACGAGAATCACCTTTGGACATATCAACCAAAAATCTGTAAGTGTAATAACGTATGGTATATTAGCCAGCCTTACACTTTCAATCATATCTGCAATCCTCATAAGATGTCCTGAGTGAATTATGTCAGGCTTTTCTTTTATAATCAAATCTTCAGCTATTTGCTTCATATCATCGTTTTCAACAGATATATTTAAGTCTTTTGGTGCATACTTATGTTTTATTGCAGTAATAGGTATCCCTTTATAAAAAATATCTCTCAATAATAAACTTCCAATAGTCTTATCATAAAAAGTATCTTCATAAAAACTGTATGTTAAGACTTTTACGTTGTGTCCTGCCTTTTGCATCATACTTGATATGTTAAAGATTACTTTTTCTGTACCTGTATAATGCATGGGGAAGAACTGATGAACTAAGTAAATAATTTTCATAGTATTTATACTCCTTTTCTTAAGTCGTCATTTATATTTTTTAACAGATTATCAGTTGCTTCCGTTGTATTCAGGTAGCAATAAGCAAGACATTCCCCCAGAATTAACCCATAAGCTTTATACATACAAGATATAAATTCGCCAAGAATTACTTCATCGACATGCGTATAAATATTGTTCATGAACGTTAAAACAAGTTCCAAAAAAGCCTTTGTTTTTGTTATAATCAAACCATTATTACCTGTTTCTGGATTTGGATATGTCGAGTAAATTTGCTGCAAAAACAACTTGAAATTGCTATCAATATATTTGTTTTTTTCTATACTATGGATGTCTATATATTTGACATCTATATTGGGCGAATCTAAGACTTCACAGACTGTTTGCTCTAGTAATCTCACTGTAGTGGGCACTCTTAGTGTAGAAAGCATTTCGGTTAAATAATTTAGTTTATAAAACGCAAACAGAACATTATTTATTAGTTCTTCACAATTAATTTTCAGAATAGCTGTATCTGGCAAGATTTTATTCAAAGCCTGTGTTTCTACATACCACCTTTTCAAGTAATAAAATGGTTCTCTATTATGCGAATGTATAACCACCGTTGAACTAAGTAAACCAATTTTATAATTGTCTCTTATAAGCCTTATTCCCAGGTCTAAATCCTCTCCATAATCATACCTATATTTAAATTTTTGAAATACGTTTTTTTTAATTAAACAAGCAACATCTGAAAGCTGTCCATTTTTCCTGAGAGAAACACTATTTTCTTTTTGAGGTTTAGCCAAAATTCTATCTCCTTTATCTACCTCAAGAAACCTCGCATGATTCCAGAGTAAAACCCTATAAATTAAATCGCAATCTTCTCTAGGAAATTCAACACATGATACTGCTGCTACATCGTTTGTTTTGACGAATGATATTAATTGATATATCCATCTATTACCGGATGGTAATGCATCCTGAGTCATAAATAGTAAATAATCCCCTCTGGCATGCTCCGCGCCCAAATTTCTGGAATATGAATGAGAAAAACTTTCTGGAGGAATTTCAATTATTTTTGCCCCAGCTTTCTTAGCAACTTCAACTGTTTCATCTGTACTTCCAGAATCAACAACTATAATTTCTATATCTTGAATGCCTTCCTGGTTTTGCAACATAGTTAATAAATAATGAAATTCATTTCCTGCATTTTTAGTGGGAATAATTACAGAGACTGTAGAATTAGGGTATAACACCAAATCATCATCTTTTATATTCATCAATTTAATTTTGGGTATCTCAATCATGCTATTCTTGTTTGTGTAACTAGATTTGAGTCTAATTCTTTCCCTTACTTTCAACAGAAGCGCTAGAAATCCATAAGCTTTTACATATCCCTCCACTTTTAAACTATAGTTTTTAAGATTACTTAATAATTTACCGAACTTACTTCCCTTGAATTTCGAAATTATCAACAAATAACGAAACTTTTGCAGTCTAATAAACCGTCCAAACCACCTTAATGGTTTGCTGAACTGCCAGGATCGGGAATTCAGAATCGCAGCTATTTGCCGGTCCCGCTCAAATATTAACTGGTTCAGCCGGGACATCTGCTCCTCACGGTCAGACAATAACCGAGTAAGATTAGTTATCTGCCCTGCTCTTTCCGCAACCGCCTGATTCAATTCTTCTATCCGGTTGTCCCGCTCGGCTGCCGCCTGATTGAGATTGGCTATCTGCTTATCCCTTTCAACCAGCGCCTGCTTTAATTTGGCTATTTGTTCGTTCTTCTCGCTCAACTCCTGATTGACGTCAGCTATCTGCTTATCCCTCTCAACCAGCGCCTGCTTTAATTTGGCTATTTGTTCGTTCTTCTCGCTCAACTCCTGATTGACGTCAGCTATCTGCTTATCCCTCTCAACCAGCGCCTGCTTTAATTTGGCTATTTGTTCGTTCTTCTCGCTCAACTCCTGATTGACGTCAGCTATCTGCTTATCCCTCTCAACCAGCGCCTGCTTTAATTTGGCTATTTGTTCGTTCTTCTCGCTCAACTCCTGATTGACGTCAGCTATCTGCTTATCCCTCTCAACCAGCGCCTGCTTTAATTTGGCTATTTGTTCGTTCTTCTCCCTTAACTCCTGATTGATATCAGCTATCTGCTTATCCCGCTCGGCTACCGCCTTATCGAGATTGGTGATTTGTTCATTCTGCATTTTGATTGTACATTGAAGCATCAAGCGTTCACCATAAACCTCACACAACGGAGCGATTGTCTTAATTTTGGTTAACAGCGTATCGTTTTTGTCATAGCTTTTCCCTACCAGGAGGACACCTAATCCATGGGAATGCTTAAACGCATATCCCGGATATAATGTCGTCAGTTCTTCCCACAGTCTCCAAACGCCAAAATTCCTTTCCCTCACATTAATATCATGGAAAAGTACAATTCCTCTGTCCGACAACTTGGGTAACCATGTTTCAAAATCATGTTTGACTGCCTCATAAGTATGCAAACCATCTATATGCAGCAAATCTATAGAGCCATCAGAAAAATAGCTTGTGGCTTCGTCAAATGTCATTCGCAGCAGCTGGGCAAAAGTGGCATAACGTCCTTGCAAGTATTGGGAAACATCTTCAAACACACTCTCATCATAAAAGCCAGCATGTTCATCACCTTGCCAAGTATCAACAGCGTAGCAACTAGTGTCAAGCCCATTCGTCTTTACGGTCTGGCAAAACGCCATAAACGAGGTGCCTGTATGAGTACCAAGCTCCACAAAAATCTTCGGCTTAAGCTCGGTAATAAGCCACGCAGCAAACGGGATATGCCCCACCCAGGCAGTATATTTATACATTAATCTATCCGGCTGTATATCAATGTCATGCCACAATTGATTTTCGTTCATTTAATATGCCTCTATCATCACACTTTAGTAGACTGTCATCGCAATCTTCTTCATCGGGATTCCTACCAAGCCAGTGCTCGCTGAACTCGAGTGCGACTTTATAATCAAAGCGTCATGAATCCAGTGATGTTGTGTGTGTTCTTCCTGTGTCCCTTCAGCAATGGCCGTACAAATACTGTAATCACCCTGGGGTAGGATAGGCATCCGAAACTCAAACACAGCTTCTAAAGTTTGACCGGGGTTAAGATCTATTTTGGAATTTCTGTAGGTCAAATAAGTGTTGTCACCAAACAGATTCTGCCCCAACCTGTCTTTTATGTAAAACCCTACAATCGGGCTGCTTATTGGTTTCAGTATCTTGCATGTCACCTTCAGTTTGACCATTTCACCGCCGACAACCCACGACAGGGCTTTACCTTCCATGTCCAAAAGCTTTACCGACATTATCTTGGCTCCGCCAGCTCCAAACGAGGGGCTGTCCGGATCAAATTTAAACACCTCTATGTCGTTACGCAAATTAGATGATAAAACTAAATCTCTGCGCATATCATAAAACTCATCACAATCCTCATCCATGCCTTCGGTTATCTGAAGCTCATTGACTATCTGCGTTTCCTGCTTTTCCTTATAGAGTTCCTCAAGATAGTATTCAGCCACGTCTTTTGGATCTCCCTCCATTTCAATCTTGCCATGGCTGAGTAAAATGGCACGAGTGCACAGGTTCACCACCGCCGGCGTGTCGTGGCTGACAAACAGAAGCGTCCCTTTTTTGATAAAATCGCGGAGAAAACGCATGCATTTCTGCACAAAAAAGGCATCACCCACCGCTAAGGCTTCGTCGACTATCAATATGTCGGCGTCTACATGCGCAATTACCGCAAACGCCAGCCTCAAAACCATACCGCTCGAGTACATCTTGATCGGCTGGTCAATAAAATCGCCTATGTCCGCAAACTCCACGATCTCTTCAAAGCGCTCGTCTATCTCCTCCCGGCTTAACCCCAGCAGGGAGGCATTCATATACACGTTCTCGCGCCCGGTGAATTCCGGGTTGAAACCCGAGCCCAATTCCAGCAGGGCGGCCACCCGCCCGTTGACTTCGACGCTCCCATAGGTTGGATTTAGGGTACCGCATATAAGCTGCAGGAGGGTGGATTTACCCGCTCCATTCCGCCCAATTATGCCCACTGTTTCGCCCTTTTTAACCTCAAAGGACACGTCCTTCAATGCCCAGAACTCGCGGTAATAATTGGTCGGCTGCTTGCCAATTATGCGCTGGAATCTCGGAATAATTGATTGTTTCAGCCGGTCCTGGGGCCTGTCATAAATCAAATAGCATTTGCTAAGGTTGTTTACCCTTATAGCAACATCAGATGACATCGGCAAACCCCTTTCGCGTCTTCTGGAACCAGGCGAAACCCAGCCAGGCTATTAAAAGGGTCACCAGTAAGGTGCCAATAAACGAACCCCAATCCGGCGCAGTTCCCCACAAAAGAGCTCCCCTCACCTGCTCTACCACCGGAGTAATCGGATTCATATACATAAGGGGATGGAACTTTTCTGGCACCGCTGAAACGGGGTAAAAAATGGGGGAGAGAAACATGAGGGCGGTCGTAACTATGTTTATGAACTGCGACACGTCGCGGACAAAAACCCCCAGCGAGGCCAAAAACCAGGATA
>Ga0209720_1002971_pt1 | contig 12069 bp, 19 predicted proteins | sample AD_JPNMR3_MetaG_FD_184426 | JGI IMG/M metagenome (GOLD analysis project Ga0209720, IMG submission 184426) | Active sludge microbial communities of municipal wastewater-treating anaerobic digesters from Japan - AD_JPNMR3_MetaG (SPAdes) (version 2) | ecosystem: Engineered > Bioreactor > Anaerobic...
AACCCTTATAGCTATCAGTACCGATTTCATAGCCTGGCCGCCGCTTCTGCGCTTATGTTGTAATCAAAGCGAGTGAATTCTTCGTCGCCGTTCCAGAATTCCTGCAGATCAGCTACGATGTCTACCATCTCGCGTACCCTGTCGTCTTGCCCACCGACCAGCGCCATTTCCTTAATCGTGGCGACTAGTCCTTCCATCATTGCTATGTACTTGACTCTTGTCATAGATAAAACCTCCTCCTTTTTTATTATCTTAATTGTATTACAGTTGTTATACAAGGTCAAGAGGTTTTATCAATTTATTTATCAAGTAGCACCGCGTTGGGAATATTAAATCAAGTTACGTTGGGAGGCGTATAGTCCCCTCCTGCTATGCAGGCAACCAAAATGTTAGCGGTAATTAACGACCATATCAAGCGCCTCGGCATAACCGGCGATGTCAATCCTGTTATCACGTTTGGGTTTATTGCACTCCCGGCTAATTTTGACGCCGATCATGCAAAGTGCTACTTGCTCCGGAGTGACATCAACCCCCAGTATGGCCGACCATATCTTAGCCGTGCGTGAGAAATCCTCATAGGGATGACCATAGTCCTCACCACGAACGCCGTGGACTAGGTTGTGCGCTTCAAACAGGATGGACTCCCTAATATCCATTGCGGTCCCCTTTACTTTGCAACTAGTCCTTCTGTGTCACTAACCCACTGCTCATCGTAAATGGGTATCCCATGCGCAGCGGCCACTTCCACCTCACGGCGTGCGCCTGCGGAATTCTCCCATCCGTCTACAAGCACCACCAGATCGCAGCGCTTTAGGATCTCAATGTCACCTTCCAGCCATACTGAGTCCGGGCAAGCGCCGTCAAAGAAAGCTGTGTTGCTATGGGGGCATATAACAGCGTAACCCAGCTTCCAAAGCCGCAGGGCCAACTCTCGCGCCCTGCGGATATTCTCGACCACGCCCTGTATCGTTTTAGCCCTGTAAGGGCCTGCAACGTACGCGATTTTCATCAGGTCCCTCCTTTACTTTGCGGGGTTAACTGCGCCGACTTAACCCCTGGACGTTAACTAAGAGACTGTCGAATACCAAATCTCCCTCAGCCCCTTCTCCTTGTCCCACACAAAAGACTGGGATACGGCCAAGGCCCCCACGTACCCCGAAACATAGTGCCAGGCATCTGTTGCCGTGACACTTGATAGGCTACGCACCTTCACCCCATGTTCTTCTTTCACTACTTCATGATGCAAATGCCCAGTATGCCATTCGCGGTACAAAGTACGTCCCCAGGCTTCAGGGACTTCAACCTGCATGTTGCCGAAGATACGCTTCTTTTCTTTGTCACCGTGGGTGAAGCCAATAAGACACTTGCCAAATTCCACGTATTTGCGGGACTGCGGGCTTATGTCTACCGTCACGTTTTCGTCGTTTCTAAACCAATCATGCAGGCAGACAACAGCGTACCAGCTTGTCACGTAGTCGTGGTTGCCGGGTATCTGAAAAACCTTCACGGGCGCTATTTGTGACAGTAAATCCACCGCTGTAATTAGAAGTTCTCGCCCCTTCAGGAACATTTTTGCCCAGCGCGAGTCGTTATCCTGAGGCGTGCCTTTGGTGGTGGCCCCGTCACTTGAAAGAGCTTCCGTTGATCCGCGTCTGCGAACAGCGCGCATCCATGTATAGACGGTGTTCTTGGACAACTCATAGCGACGCGCTACCAGTGCAGCGTTACCTACTTCCTGGACTTCTTTTAGTACCTGAGCCTTGAACTCATTAGTATACTGTCTGGTCACTTAAATCACTCCCAAATTGATTCTATCAGACACACACTATTTGTCCAAATCAATTAGGGGGCTTAATAGTGACTAGGTAGGCAAGGTGAAGCAAATAGTGTGAAAGCTGTTCCAACTTCTTACAGAAACAGGAGCAATGAGGGCGTCCGTTTAGTCCTCCACCTGTGAAGGAAAGGAACCGCTTTTCAAACATATATTATTACCATGAACCTAGCCTTGTATGGCTGGTACAGTATGCCTCTAGTAGAGAGTAATCTCTGCTAGGGGCTTTTCGTTTGAATGGAGGTGATAAGGATGATACAGAAGCTGCCAAGTCTAGACGTTGAAGACTTTGAATGTATAACAGACTTTATGCTTGAGTTCTACCGACGTCTGGGGTGGGATCCTACCAAGCAAGAACTAGATCCCAGGAAGATTGCCATACATCCTGATACATGGAAAGAGATCTGTATGCAAGTTAAACGGAGATGGGGTATTGGCTCTGCTCTAATCTGGATGAATCAGGGACCGAGCGGGCATGAAGATAATCCACACCAACTAGACCCTGCTTCGGTATGGATAGGCACAGGGGCGATTGCCAACATCCAGGTAGAGGGTCGGAGCATCCGATAGGGGACTTTAGGGTGACTTGTAAGGGGGTGTATTGCGGTAGATCCTGTAACTTTGTTTTATACCGGGGTATTGATCGGAATCTATTGCTGGAAGAAGGCCAGGGAAAGGAGGAGGTAAAAAAATATGGGCTGGTTTGCAGCAGGGTTTTTTGCGGGTGTGGCTATTGCTATGGTAGCTGAAGCAGTGGAGGGGGTTTCCGAGGCAATAGTAGACGAAAACCTCATATTCGACGTTTAAGGTGTGTTTTTCTGCCAGCGTGTGGGTTTCGTTACTTAAGCAAACAACTTGTTTAGAAGAGCAAATATGCGGAAATTTGCCTAGTCTGCGGGGAGGTATGCCATGGGCTATGCAGAGAAATTTAGAAGATATCTTGTAGAGGACGGTAAGAGCCCCTCCACGATCACTTCATACGTAGGTGACGTGGAGGGGTTTTTGTGTTATCTGGAGTACAAGGGCGGCCAGTTTGACGGACAGCTGAGACGGTTCTATGTTACCAGCTACAAGCAACACCTTGAGGACCAAGGCTACAAGGTCAATACCATCAACAAGAAAATGAACAGTCTGGTCTGCTTCAATCAGTTCCTAGTTGATCAGGGAGTGATGGAAAGCATGGTAGTGAACCTAAAGAAAGACAAGATACGCATAGCATACGGTTCCGAGCAAGAAGTGGAGGTCTACACCGATGGTGAGGTGGAACGCCTCCTCTTCTATATCCAAGACCGGAGTAAGGTTAGTGTCAGGGATAAGTTGGTAATACTGCTCCTGCTCTATACCGGAATCAGGGTGGGAGAGCTTGTATCTATCAAGCTGCAGGACATAGACTTCCTAACCATGCAGCTTCATATCCTGGGTAAGGGAGGCAAGATACGAGAGGTCCCACTACGGGCAGAGGTGGTAGAGGTGGCAAAGGAATACCTAACCACCGAGCGTAAGGTGCACAAGTATGCGGATAGCGAGTATCTTCTGCTTACAGAAAGGTCATCCAAAATGAACAGAGACGCTGTCAATAAGCTCCTTAAAAAGCACGGTGATGAGCTAGGGATTACCATGCGGCCTCACAAGTTCCGCCACACTTTTTGTACGAGGCTCCTTCGAGCAGGAGTTCCACTAACCACCATCTCAAAGCTTGCCGGCCATGCATCAGTGCAGACAACGTCTAGCTTCTATATCAACACAAGCAGGCGGGACAAACAGGAAGCTGTTGAGCTCCTGTAGGGTCGAATATGTTCAGATGAAGGGAGAGAAAGGTAATGAACACCACCTATCAGGGTTTACATCAGATTGCAAGACAGGCCAATTGGCTCGAGAGCATCGGCAACATATACAGCTCTTACCGCATGAGGAAGTTGCTCGAAAACCATAACTGTTGCCCAGGTTGTGGTACGATCAGGGTTTCGGCAGGTTTAAGGATACCCCTTTTGTGCCCTGTCTGCGGCCGTGAAGGATTGGGAGGCATGTCCTGGTGACCGTCCTTCATACCATTCACGATGTAAAGAGACTGGAAGGAAGTAGGCGGCTACCCGAACCCTACATGGATTACGTCTCCCAGTTCTTCATAGACCTGTATGCCCAATATGGAGATGGACATGATCTCCTAGGGTTTAGCCTTGACGGTATTGCAGAGATCGTAATCCTTGATGACGACGACAACGTCAATGGTCTGTACCTGCCTACGGTACCTGACCGGTTGGATCTGATCAATATGGAACCAGATTGGGTAGAACGCATTGATTTACCAGGCAGCCTGTCCGTCTTTAAATTAGCTTTCATGCCAGACAATGAAAGAATGGTTTTCGTCTTTAGCGAGGTGGGTAACCTAGATGACGCTACAGAAGAATGGTTGGCAGAGCAGCTAGAATGGTCGGAGTTTTTTACGAGCCGTTCAAATAGAGACTAATGTGCAAGGAGGAGTAATGCCTTGAGGGTAGTGAAGAGCAAGGAGGATATTTCGCTGCTACAGCGTGCCCGTGCTGTAGGAAGTGAATTCGCAAAGCATCTGGAAAATTTCATGGACCAATTGCAGGCGGACCTAGACGATCTGAACCCCGGTGCCTATAAAATGGAGGATTGTGGTTATGTTGTGATCCTGGAACCGGGTGACAACGTTAGGGAGCTTTCTCACATCGGACTATACCGAGAAAACGGACTACTAGGCTGCCTACCAGAGTGGTTTGATCTAGTCAGCTTAGATGGAGTCCAATACTACTGCTTTCTCGAGCTCCTAAACGATGCCTTTGGCGTTATCTTCTATACGGCCGTCGGAATCCATGACGAAGAGGTGGAGGTTTGGTTACAAGCCAAACTGCACGAAGTTTATTGAGATTTATGCTCTAGGCTTCAATCCCTACTCTAGGGGTTGGAGCCGTTTTTCGTAGAAGGGGGTTGCTTGGCACATGACAAACACGAACCAATCTGATCATAAATCGATCCCGGCTAAGCGAGTCAACATCGTCAGCGTGAAGCTGTGTAGGGAATCAAGCCTACTGTATAAGCCACGCTACATAAGTACGCCAAAAGACGCAGCAGTCCTGGTCAAAGACTTCCTAGCTTTTTCGGACAGAGAGGTTGTGGTAGCGGTCTACTTGGACACCAAGAATCAACCGACTGCTATTTCGACAATCAGCGTAGGAACTCTTAACTCGAGCTTGGTTCACCCACGTGAGGTTTTTAAGGGTGCTGTCTTGTCAAACGCAGCAGGGTTGGTTATAGCCCATAATCATCCCAGCGGAGTCCCAGAGCCTAGCCAGGATGATATCGCAATCACAAAACGTCTAGATGAAGCGGGCAAGATAATGGGCATAGGCTTAATTGACCACGTCATTATCGGAGGCGAAGGTCAGTGGGTGAGTCTGCGTGAGATGGGACTACTATAGAAAGGCGTGGTATCGTGTTTGACAATCAGCGCTACATCACCAAGCGTATCTCTGAAGAGATTCCGCTGAACCTTGTTCTTTTCATGTGGTCTCGGATAGATGTACTTAAGGCTACAACCGCCGGTAAGCTTGATTATCTTCAAGTCTTTGAGCTGAAAGAAATAAATGAGTTTGCCGTCCTAGAGAATCAGCTGGTCATCCATCGCAGTGAAGATCCCCAGTATATTAAGAGCTACGCCTTCACCGTTAGGAAACCAGTTACTACCAAGATATATGTTATCGATTCAGGTCCTTACAGCACCATGATGTTTGCTGAGGAGTATTAGCGATTCTTAGGTGACTTCAGGAGAGGTCTCTGGGCTAGGCTCGGGGACCTCTCTTTTTTTTGCACTGTTGGTAGATGCCTTAAGGATACCCATTCCGGGATTATGGGCACAAGGAGGCTCGGTATGACGCGTGGGGAGCCGACTAAACATCTGGGCACAAACGTCGCAGAGTTGGTTGTGATATGAGGCTGGCGGAAAAAATATGGACCGTTTTCGCTGAAAAAGTGCGAAGCTAACCTCTGCCATGAAGGAAATCCTTGTATGAAAGCATTTCACACAATACGTGTTCGCAAAACTTGCTGCATTCCTATGATTCTGCCGCCAGTTAGGGTCTGCCGGTACTTGAAAGCAAGGAGTTCTTTTTTTTTGCAAAAAAGGCGGTTCCAACATGAACATATCATTACTACGGCACCGGCGTCGTAAGTGTAAGCGTAGGAGTGGGTGTCGTTAATCAGATAACTGTGGAGGTATTTCTCATGGAAAAACCACAACCAAAACCAAAACCTAAGAAGGCTCGATTGCTGGTAAGGCCTCGTGAGTCGACAGTATCTTGTGTTCCAGCAGTCAAACCCAAGAAGAAGTTTGAAGACCAACACGTACGTTGGACAGGTTACTTGACAGTGGAGAACAACCGGCAGCTCCGCAACTTACTGGCCAGCGGACAAATTCCTTCATTAACACGATTCATAAACGAAGCGGTTGCGGCTCACTTAGAGCAAGTGTTCGATTTGCCTCAGGAGTCTGCTGAATGAGTAATCTATAATAAGGGACCCCTCTTGACCAGGCCGGGTTAAGAGGGGCTGCCCATTCTCCTTGCAGAGCTAGCGCTTCTGTAAGAAGTTTGAGAATCTCTTGGTCATGACCCTCAGCCACAAACAGCAGAAGCATATTATCTTGAGTAGTGGTTGCAAGGACCTGTTAAGAATAGAACTTCTTTAGTGACGCAGCAACGGCTTATAAATGAAGCAGTGGAGCAGCATCTTTTACGCACCTTCGGACGAAGGGTGGGAGGAAGAGACTGACCAAAGCGGATAGAGAACAGACCAAAGACCAAAGATTGCCCATTCGCCAAGACATCTAGGTTTGGAGCAGGCAGAGATTCCTATCTCAGTAATTTCTGTAAGAGAAACTCAGAAGTTTTCCCACAATGTTCGAGCTCAAGATGGAACATGGATCTATGGGTATAAACGTCTGAGAATCTAGCCATAGATTACTAAATTCCTTCTTAAAGCCTTCGTTCCGGTCCAAAAGTGGATCATAATGCCGGGAAATATTACTGATACTATTTCTGTATATACCACCAATGTTTCGTGCCAATTTCTCCATGTTCAAGGACTGGCACTTGAGAGCTCGCATCACCCATAGTTCGAACATGATGGTGTTGTGGGCTCCCTTGCGTGCCCAGACCACATCTATCAAACGAATGTTATCGCATGATGCACATGAAACTCTGGGGAGTGTCGCCTGTAGAATAACCTGCATATTCAAAACATTAGTGTGCCGCCATATCTTCTTGCGACGATCATAAACGGGTGATTCCACCCCACAGTTAGGACAAAGATACGGAAGCGGATGACGTTCGAGACTGATATGATAAGTGCCTTCCGATTTACTTATCTCGTCAATGAACCAAGGATGAGGAACCTTTAATGCAGACACGAGGTCGTCGGTTAGAAGGTCTACTACGACATGTTTCATCAAGATCACCTCTAAAACAGACGTAACCCACACAAATTTTCGACTAATAAGCAAATTATACCATGCCTAGTTTGGTTGTTGTAGTGCAAAGTGCTGGATTACACTTTGCATTGACCCATTTACTTTTTTGGCTAAAGTTTGCATGAACAATCTATATGTGGCGACACGTCAGCGTCAAATCCTTAACAAAGGGAGGTGGAAAACTGGGCTTTTGAGCGCTAAGCTGCCGCAGACTCCCGAAGAGTCGGCCATATATCGAGCAGCCTTGCACAGCAATATGCACTCCTCGCCTAAGCGAGGTTTTTTATTTGCTCAAATGTAGACGGAGGCGCTGACGTAACCCCAATAAACAGATAGAGACGGACCGCAAGTTTCAGCACGCAGGTTCGTTTCGGAACTGTTACGGGTGTACCAAGATTGAGGCTATCAGCGGCGGACATTACTGCACATTCTGCAAGCACAGGGGAAGAAACCGAACTCCCCTGGCCCTAAGTGAAGAGATAGCCTTCAGGACAGAGCTCGCTGAAATAAAAAGCATATATATGAAAGGCGGTGGCCACGATGGTCAGGAATAACGTCGACCCAACCTATGGTGACTTATATAAGGAAATAGAAGTATTTCAATGGCTGGAATCGCAGCAAAATCCATCAACGGATCAAACACGAGCACTCATAACCAACTTGGCTCCACTAGGAGAAGAAGGTTTGGATATAGCAAGGGCCTTCCTAGATAAGCATGGCAGGGCTCATCAGCTTGACAGCTTGCTCGAGAGCTGTAAGAAACTGCCTGTAGCAAACTATCAGACTTTCGCATTACTTGGCTTTGATGGTGACCTTCCAAAAGACTATGCAAACCCACTGGAAGAGCTAAAGGCACTAAAGAAGGCTAGAGCTATGAAGCTCAGAGGGCTCTATTATCATTCGGACAGGCTGTGCTTGAACGCCAACACTTTTGCCAAGTACGTTCTACGGCGCCGGACACTTGTCTATGTGAATGGTCAGGGATTTTTCACATATGAGCCTAGTGGAGTATGGCGCCCAATGGAACGGCTAGAGCTTGAGAAACTTTGCAGAGATATCCTCCATGAGGCTGAGGATGGTATCTGGAAGAAGAGCTGGAGTAGAGAGTATATTTCAGCTTTGGAGCTTGAAGCGGAGCTTGTGGAAAAGATGGATAAAGATCTGCACTTCATCAATCTAAGAAACGGCATGATCGACCTTAGAACTATGGACCTCGAGCCTCACCACCCCAGCTATTACTCGACGGTTCAGGTACCAGTTAAGTACAATCCAGACGCAAAATGCCCCCAATTTAAGCGGTTCCTTGAGTCAGTATTCGATGGTGACCAAGAACGCATCAATTTGGTGCAGGAAATCATGGGATATGTCTTAACGAAAGAGCGCCGATTGCAAAAAGCGTTTATCTTCTATGGCGTGGGTGCTAATGGCAAGAGTGTCCTAGCAGAAGTAATCCGCCACATAGCAGGGCCAGACAATGTATCGAACGTTCCGCTCGCAAAGCTCACAGATCGTTTTGGGCTAGATAACCTGCCTGGAAAGACTGTGAACATCTCCACTGAGAATGAGCTGGGAGACAAATACCTCAATACGCAAAACTTCAAAGCTATTACTGGTGGTGACGTGGTCAATGTGGAGCAAAAATATAAGGACTCGTTCTCCTGCGAGCTCTTCTGTAAGCTATTGATATCCGTTAACCAGCTGCCCAAGACCCTAGACCACTCCCACGGTTACTACCGACGACTAGTGATAGTTCCCTTCCAAAAGGTGTTTAGAGAAGAAGAGCAAGACCCGAATTTGCTCGATAAACTTCTGACGGAACTCGAGGGGATCCTAGTATTTGCCTTGGAAGGGTACCAGCGTCTGTACCGTAATGACTACCGGCTATCGCCCTGCCAGGCATCGGAAAAAGCGTTGGCAGCCTATAAAGCAGAGCAAAATCCGGTACTACTCTTTGTTCAAGAGGAGCTAAGATTTAACCCAGGCTCAAGTGCTAGGCAAAGTGAGCTGTATCCAGCCTTTCAGAACTGGGCTAGGCGGAATGGATGTAGCGATTATAACCCTAGTAGGCAGCGGTTCTGGCACCTATTTAAGGCTGCATGTGCCGAGCTAGGTCTCAAGTTTAGCCAAAAGAAGGTCAACGGTATTGTTCACATTGAGAACTTTGAACTACTCAGGGGCAGGCAGAGAGACTTTGAAAAGCTATTTGATGAATCCTAAATAGTAACCCGGGTGGCGAAGGTGGCAAGGAAACTCAAAAAGCAACTATGTGGTTTAGCTCCACATCTTCCAGATGATTTCTGGAAATCACTCGCCACCTTCACCACCTATTAATACAAACACAGGTAGGGAAAGGCTGTGGTAGGTGGCCTACCTACCCAAACCTGAGCCACCTATTAACCACTACCTCCCCTTGGAAAGGAGGTGAAGAAGATGAAAATGAGGCTAGGGGCTAACGGAGTGCCCCGTGAACTTCAGAATTTCGCCTATCTAAATGACTATATAGATAACCATGCCCCAGGCAAATATACACTTAATGAGTTGTTTGCATCGCATTGGCCTCATCTTAGGAGGCATAGATACTATGTCCGCTGGTTTAAGGGAGCAGCAGAATTAGGGCTCATAAACATAGCTGTTGGTGGACGGCGGTCCGATGGCAGTACGGAGTACATTATCTAGGCAGGCAGATGACCTGACATTGCTCGTTATCTTTTATATGTCAAAATTGCTTAACCGACATTATATTCCGAGACAGGGGGCAGAGGGGGCATGGAAAACCACAAACTTATCCTCCAAGAATCGGTGATGTTATTGGTACGACAGTTTATTAATCTCCATGCCCTCTACCACCTATCTAGGGTGAGAAGAAACACTGGTTCAATTAAAATCCTAAACGAAAGGATGAAATCCGATGACAAATCGTAAGCCCTTGCGAATTAACACTGATCGCGAATACTACAAGTTACTCTTTACTAGACGTCTTATCAAGAATCCCCCAGCTGAAATCCTTGCTGAACATAACCAACGGCGAGGAGATTACGACTTCCCAGTTCTCTTTACAAACAAGAACTGGCTAAGGGAGTTGGTGAGAAGTAAGGAGCCTGGTCTATACACTCTAAAAGAAATCTTCGGCCCTTGGTGGTCCATAGTTAGACGGCCCCGACTCTATGGTCGCTTCTTCAGCTGGCGCGTTAAGCATGGTGAGATTCCTGGTATTCGGTTTGCCATAAAGCAGCCCAATAGGACAATAAAATACGAGATTTTTAATGAAGACCAAAATTATGAAATCCAAACAAACAACGGCTGTGGGGTAAAAGCTTCAGTCGAAGAAAAACTGGAAATTAATGAGAGCATCTCTAAACTAATAAGCGGTATCGAAAAAATAGTAGACGATTGCGATCTTCGGAGTATGGAGTTAGTCCTAATGTGGCTTGATATGTGGGCAGAGTACAACTTGGGTCCTGATGTTGGTTTGACCGATCTGACAGAAGAAGACCTGTCGGATTTCATGAGTTGGCTCCGTGAAGACGGAAAATGCAGACAGGAAACTCTAGCGAATACGGCAAGGCAGCTAAACCAAGCTTACCGTTACGCCTACACAGCAGGACTTATGGGGCGAAACATTGCAGCAGGCCTTGTTACGGCTAGTTAGTACACCTCAAATCTAAGCTTCAGTACCTTGACTAGGTCGGCGATGGCGTAGGGGGTATAGCTTAATGGAAAATACCGATATTGAGTAGGAAGTGTTCCGGCACAATCAGTTTCCAAAAGTTCATGCCCCCTACGCCCCTTACGACCCAGGCCATGGGCTGCTGATATCATAGCTAGCGAATACCTGAAGCTTCATGAAATGACCTTGTTTCAAAGCATATATTATTATCTTGAACCATAAGCAGAAAGGACTGACGGCATGAATAGGGAAATTGCAGATTACAAGGCACATTTGGTTAATCTTGAGCGTAGTCAGAGAACTATCAGTGGCTACATTGGTGAGCAGAGCTGCATGGCTCGTTTTACCCGGATTTTTCCCATTCTAGTATTGGCCTGATCAATGTGTATTTCTACACGGGCGCATATTTAAATGAGAATCAGGAACGGCCTTGGGAGACTGAGAGTGTGGAATATGATTGGGAAGGTAATTGGTCTCCAGCGATGGGGCGGGAACACTTCATAGAACTGTATCGATTAGCTGTTGGGCGGGAGTATTCTTTCAGCTTGGATGAAATTTTAAGCTCAACCGGTCTATGAGGACTTGCATAAAGTGCCATATTGTGGCAGGGATTTGGAGGAAAAAAACGAAAGATAACAACAGTTTTCTGCCGTTTTTAGGGAGGCGAACTTTATGGCACTTGAACTTCAAACTGATGTCGCAATGTATCTTCGGCCAAGACTTCAGGCATCGAATGAGCGGATAATTGATCTGTGGCTATCGAGAAAAGCAGAAAAAACCCAGAAGGCATACCTCAGAGATATTGGGCAGTTTTTGGATTTTGTTGGATATAAGCATGTAAACGAAATTACCCTGCCGGATATAGTTGATTTCCTGAATACTTTGGCTCATCTAGCAGAATCAACTCGGGCCAGAAAGATTGCAGCTATCAAGTCGCTGCTTGCTTTTGCTTATAAAGCTGGCTTTACAGTCGTGAATGTAGGGGCTGCGGTTGAAAGTATAAGCGTTCCTAATGAGCTCACGGACAGGATACTGACCGAAACCGAAGTATTTCGCATGATTGAATATACGAAAAAACCAAGG
>Ga0209720_1002976_pt1 | contig 12060 bp, 17 predicted proteins | sample AD_JPNMR3_MetaG_FD_184426 | JGI IMG/M metagenome (GOLD analysis project Ga0209720, IMG submission 184426) | Active sludge microbial communities of municipal wastewater-treating anaerobic digesters from Japan - AD_JPNMR3_MetaG (SPAdes) (version 2) | ecosystem: Engineered > Bioreactor > Anaerobic...
TATCGTTAAATTTTAGCGTTTTATGTTTTAAAAAAAGCTAATTATTACAGGTTTTTTATTCTTTTAGTTATTTTTTTATTGCTTTATAACTGCAAATATTCATAAATACTTGATAATCAATGACAAGTGGTTTAACATAATTTTTATTATGCGACGTTGGCAAAGTGTGTTTTTTCATTTTCAGAACATAAGGGCGTAGTGTTAAGTATCGGAAATAAAGCAGGAAAAAGGAATTTCTTTTTGGTTTCTTATTGTAAAACAGAGAGGGGCGGGGTATCCCCCAAGCGGGTATGGGGTATGGTATGTCAGTGGGCGGGAAAGTGTTCTTTTTTTATACACTTATTATTTTTTATATTTTTTCTGAATTTTGTTTTGTGTTTTATTTTTTTTTGCTTTTATTATTTTTTGTGTTATATTTTTTGGAAAATGGGTAAATTTTTTATGAAGAGGAAGAAGAGGTTTAAGATTGAAGATGGTTCTGATTTAGTTGATTATGGTGATGGTGGTGTAGTAAGTTTTTGTGATGGTGAGGTAGTTAGTTCTGATAAGGTTGATTTAGGTTCTGGTGGTGTTGATGTTGTTAGTGATATAGACATTGATGTTCAGCAGTTGTATAGTAATATTGATAGTGAGTTAGAGAGGTTGAAGGGTAGTGGTTTATGTGATGTTAATGAGTATGCTGAGTTGGTGTTGTTGAGGAATTTTGCTGTTAGGTTGAGTAGGGGGATAGGGGCGAAGTTTGACAGGGGTAGTTTATTGAGGTATTTGATTAGTCAGTGTGGTTATAAGAAGGATGAGGCTGTTAGTAAGGTTAAGAGTTGTGAGAAGTTTTTTGATTTGTTGAATGGTTATATATCGTATGTATATCCTGATGAGAAGATAGTTTCTGTTATATTGAGGGTTTTTACTGAGATTAGGGGATTGACTAAGCAGATAATAGAGAGGAATATGAAGACGAGGCGGTTTATAGCGCACGAGGATTTTTGTGAATTTTTGATAGGTTTGCAGAAGCATTTGGAGGGTGTGTTTGTTAATGTTGGTGTTGGTGTTGAGAAGTTGAAGGATTTTAGAGAATGGTATGCGGATTACATAAATGATTTTGTTTCGAAGAAGGTTAAAAAGGGAATGTAGTTTTTATGAGTATAAGGGATATTGATAGTGTTATAGAGGGTATAAGGAGTGGTGCGTTTTTAGATGATTATGATGGGGAGGTGTTAAAGAAATACTGGGAGTATAAGCCATATGGGGAGGATTTTCAGATAGGTTTTCATAAGAGCACTAAGAAGGTTAGGGCGATGATTGCTGGTAATAGGTGTGGGAAGACATTGAGTGCTATTATGGAAATGTTTATTATAGCTACTGGGAATATACCAAAATCAATGATGGAGTGGTATCCTAAGGAGAAAATAGCTCCGTCTAATAGTTTGATATTTTTTGGTTCGATAAAGGACTCAATGCACGATGAAATTACAATACCGATTATAGAGAAATATATACCGCTTAATGCGTTTGGGATTAGATATGTAAAGAGCGAGAGAATGTATATATGCCCAAAAAATATTAAGATATTTTTAAAGAGCTATGAGTCAGGCTGGGCAACGTTTCAAGGTTCGGGGATTTGGTATGTTAACCTTGATGAAGAGCCATCAGATAAGAAAATTTATACAGAGTGCTTAACAAGAATATTATCTACTAATGGATATATATCACTTACATTTACACCACTAAAAGGATATAGCTGGAGCTTTTTTGATATATTTAAAGCCGCAGAGGTTGATAAGGGGATTGCTATATTCAGGGGTAAAATGAGAGATAATCCTTATCTTAAAAAAGAGGATATTGATGATATATTAAAGAAATATCCTGAACACGAAAGAAAAAGCAGAGAAGAAGGTTTATACACTGTAGCAATAGATGAACACGTATTTGACTCAGATATACTGAATAATTACTTGAATAAGCCAATACCTTCATTGGGAGCGTTTAGGATATATACAATCGGAGAAGAAACAAATACAGTTAAAGATTATAAACTGCCAGTGGTAATGGATAACGCAACGATGGACTATGATAGGTTCTTGAATAATAATGAAAACTTTAATGAAGATGGATTATGGGAGGTTTGGGAAGAGCCAAAACAAGGAAGAGGATATGTAATAGGCGTTGATGTATCTTCAGGATTAGGAGGATTAAGAGACCACTCCGTTGCCCATATAAAGACAGTAACAAGCTCTGGTGTAATATACCACGTTGCTTCATTAAGGACGAATTGCATTAAGCCATATGATTTTGGCAAGCTGGTTTTATATGCGGCTAAAAAATATAACTATGCATTTATAATATGCGAAAGCGAAGGATATGGAGATACGACACTATCAGCCTTTGAATGGTATCCTTTTCAGTGGTTCTCAAATACCTTCCAGAATAAAGAAAAAACAACAAAAAATAAAAAGCCTGGTTTTGTGATGAAAGAACAAAATAGAAAAAATTTAATTGAATTGGAAAGAGATTTGATTGTTAAAAATCCGTGCTATATTATAAACGAAATTGAGACAATAAAAGAAATGATTAATTTTACAATTATAAACAATAAATATGACCATCCAAAAGGTTCAAGGAGTGATGGAATTATAGCAAGTTCGTTGTGCGATTGGGTAATAGTAAAAACTCCTTATCTTGTAAAAGACAATAGGATTAAAACACCTGTAAACGACTCGATTTATAGGTATAAAGAAGATGATCCTAAATATATCGCAAGACAAGAAGTAGGAAATAAAATAAGATGTCTTGGATTAAGCAGGGCAAAAAGAATGTCTACAATATTAAAATAAGAGGAAATAAAAATGATAAAGAATGAAAAGAATGATAAAGTGAAAATGGTTGAAAATGCGTTAAGATTATCTTATGATTATTGCTTACCAAAATTTTCTGACGCTTTTTATGCTTATGAACAATATAAAAATAAAATAGATCAGAGAATATGGGGAACATTATCAGAATGCCCTATACCTATGTCTTATGCAATGGTAGAGTCTATGCTTCCAACGATAATGGATTTTTTGTTTGGAACTCCGAAGCCTTTTGCGTTAATACCAAATAGCGATAATCAAGATTTAAATATTGAAAAACTCGAAAGATATTTAATCGGGAAAATATTTAACGAATATAACCTAAAAAAGAAAATTAAGCCAATATTAAGAGAAGCATTAATACTGCCCTGCTCTTATGCTTTGGTTGAAGATAACTATATAACTCCTCCGAATGTTGAGGCGTTGGCTGTTTTTAATGATGAGGGAAGCTTGTCATATAAAATACATTTAGTAAAGGGAAAGCAAAAGAAGAGTATAAATATAAGGCATTTGGATTTCTTTTCAGTATTTCCTTCGAATTTTGGAACTACTCCAGATGATTGCGATTATATTATAGTGGTTGATTTTATACCTGAAGATGAAATAAAAACAGCGATTGATAATGGTATTTTATCGGGAGATTTTGATTTAATGAAAAAAGAAGCAAGAGGATTAAATTCCTATGCAGACACAGCATTAGTTTATGCAAAAAGCATAATAGATAGCAACACAGGAAAAATACCAAGTGATGTAAATAAAGAAATACCAGAGGATATGGATATACCGATAAGAATACCAGTTATAAAATATATGAGCAGAAATAAACATATATGGGTTTCAGGTTCGCAAGTAATTTATGAAAATAGCGGTAAAGAAGTTTTATCAAATAATATAGTAAGATTTTGTGCACAGCAGATTGGATTAGATTGGTTCTCTAATAGTGTTTGCGAGTTCGGATATGATATGTTTAATTTTATTAATGCGTGGTATAACTCTATTATTGATATACTTTCACATTATTTATATCCAGTGACTGTTGTAAATAAGACAGCTTTAAACGACCAAGAGCAAGATGTATCATATAAGCCTGGATTAGTTATAGAGACTACATTAAATCCACAGAGTGCAATAAGCTTTCCACAAATGCCACCTTTACCACCAGCGATGTTACAGTTTCCACAAGAGATAAGAAGTTTATTGCAAAACGTTACTGGAGTATCAGAAAGTTTAATGGGATTGGGCGGAGTTGGTATCGTTAGGGGTGGTAATTCCGCTCTCCAATCCCTTTTAACAAGAGCTTCAGCAAGAATAATATCAATAGCAGAAGAACTTGAAGAGTCTGGTTTAAAGCCACTATACGAGAAGTTAATACTAAAAACACAGTTAATTGGAGATGGACAGGTATCTTACATAAACAAAGACAATGAAAGAGTTTATGAAAGTGTTACTCAAGATGAAATAAAAGATGTTATCGGTGTTCAAGTCCTATCTAAAAAACAAATCGAAAATAAATATGCAGAACAAGAGATAAAACTACGGACATTACCTTTTATTGTTCAAAGTGGTGTTAACGCGATTGACGCATTAAAGTGGGTATTTCCAGAAGGCGATTTACAGGAGCTTTTTGCTAATACGGCTATTGTAAATAAAAGAGATGAAAATATTAAAGACCAGTTAGGAGGAGAGCAAACAGAAGGACAATATAATCAAATAAATGAGGAGGCATAAAATGAACTCATTAAAAAAGTTATTTAGTGATTTAAAAAAAGAAAAGCAAAATGAAGTAAAAGCAGAGAATAAAAAACAGCTTGACTGGTATTTAAAATGGAGTTTGTTAAAAACACTTGACAAGGAAAATGTTTTTGAGTATTTAATAAAAACGAAAATAGAAAAAGAAAAAGAAAAATTTAAATATTGTTCTGTAGATGATTTGAAAACATTACAAGGACGTTGTATAGTATTAGAGGAATTGTTGTCAGACTATGAGAATTGTGAAAAAAATATAAAAAGATTGGAAGGAAAATAAAATGCTAACAGACGAAGATATTCACAAAATAGCAGAAGTAATAGTAAGTAAAGTAAATGAAAAAAAATGCTTGTTCTTTTCAGAAGAGGACGCAAAGAATTTGGCAGAAATGTCCAGGTTTTTTACAAAAGGAAAGAACGCTGGTATTTCATTTATTATATCAAGCTTTTATATTGTTCTCGGATTTTTGATTTTATATGGATTTAAATATTGGATAAAAGAGTTATGAAAAGATTTCTGAATAAGTTATTTTTATTTACCATTTTATATTACGATGTTCTTATTATAAATATATTAATATTCGTGATGTTTATAATTTTTATTTGTGGTTGTGTTGTTAATCCAATGATAGAGCCAGCAAAAAATTTTGTTAACACAGTTGGAAAAGAATATATAGAGTATGTTGATAAAGATGAGAGCTTAGATGAAAACGCAAAAAGAGCCAGAAGGATAAATGTAGAGGCATTTAAAATGCTTATAGAGAAGGCGGGAAAATGAATAAAGAAGCTATACTTGAATTAATAATGACAGCAATAAGTTCAGAAATAAAAGAAAACTGGTGCGATGACCTAACAGATAAAGAAAGAGAACTTGTTGAGGACTCTTTAAAATATATTATAGAAGAAGCAGTTGCTCTTGCTTTAACGCACGATGAAAATAAAAAAGAGTTCCACAGAAGGAATATAGAACATTATAAGTCAGCATTGAGTTCAATAAAAGCAATTTCTTCTATAAAAGCTTATAACTCAATGATTAATGTAATTGGGAGGATAATAGCTTCATTATTAATAGCAACGGGAAAAAGTTTTTGATTATGAATATATACAAAAAAGAAAAAGAAATAAACAATATTTCTTATGATTTAAAAGAAAAAAGATTTGAAAAGAAGAAAAAAAAGTTTAAATTAAAGAAAATAGAAAAAGCAGAGGAAAAAGAATTCAATGAGTTCAAAATCTATATCCAAAGATAAATATGAAGGGCTCGAATACTCTGAAGAGTTTGGAAGGATATTAGAAGAAAATCCTGAAAAACTAAAAGATATATGCAATGGTGTTGGTTCTAAAGTAGGAGCTGGCAAGCTCATATATCATTTTATCCCTAATACAATCTATTTGTTAGATATTACTCCTGCAAGCGATATACACGATTTTGATTATACCTACCCTGATAAGTTTGACTCTTTAACTGAAGCATATGCTTATAAAAGAATGGCTGATGATAGATTTTATGACAACGTTTTAAAATTAATAGATAAGCATTCAAGTAATCCTATTATAAAATTTTTAAGAAAAAGAAGAGCGAAGGAGTATTTTTTTGCTTTAACTGAATTTGGGCTCTCAAGTTTTTTAAAAGGGAAAAACTTTTCACATAAATAAAAAAATGAAATTAACAAAAAAAAGATACGAGATTTTTTCTCGTGCTGTTTATGAAGCTTTATTCTATCTTGGAATGACCGATTGGAATGTTCAAATCTTCAAAAGAAAACTCAAAGAAGCTGATGCTCAAACTTCCACTCATCACCCTTCAAAAAGGGCTTTTATATCAATTAATTCAGATGACCAGCACGTAAGTGATGATGATGTAATTAATTCAGGTTATCACGAAGTTGTTGAAATATTACTATCTCCTCTTGAAAAATATATGACAGAAACAGCAAAAAAAATAATTGAAGAAGAAAGGCACGCTATTATTAATAGGATTGTTTTTCTTCTTGAAATAATAAGAAAATTAGAAAAACAAAAAGGAGTAAAAAAATGAATAGCGGAATGGTAACAGCTGTAAAAAAAACTATAAATGTTGTTAGTAGCGAGCCTATTAATTTTTATATTTTTAGTGATATTCATTTTGACTCTGAAACTTGTGATAAAGATTTATTTTTAAAAGATTTAAAGGAAGCGAAAAAGGATAAAAAATCGTATTGTTTATTTCTTGGCGATGTTTTGGATTTTGTTGCTATAAGAGATTTAAAAAAGATTAAAAATTCTAATTTGCACGATAACTCTATGTTAAAAATAGATGATTTTGTAAGAGATGATATAAGAAAGTTTTACAACGAAATAAAAGAATTAAAGGGTAGAGTTATTGGTATGATTGGTGGTAATCACGATTGGTGTTTTGAAGATGGAAAAACAGGGACAGAAAAATTATGTGAAATGATGAATTGCAGTTATTTAGGTTGGATTTCTTATATAAGTATAAAAATACACAAGACAGGCCACGCTACAAAACTTGATATTGTTGCTTGTCACGGTAAGGCTGGTGGTAAATTGCCAGGAACGAGTATTAATCAGGTAGAGGATTTATGGCGAATATTTCCTGATGCTGATATTTACTTAATGGGACACGACCATAAGAGAGGAGTTTTTACTTCCTCTAAATTATATGCAGATAGTTTATCAAAAGATGGAGAATTAAGGATAAGAAGAAAAACTCAATATTTATGTAGGGCTGGAAGCTACCAAAAAGCATACGAAAAAAATAAAGGTGGTTATATATCAAGGACTGTAAAATCTCCGTCTTCTTTAGGCAATATAATGTTTTCTTTATTATTGCCACGTAAGACTAAAGATGGGAAAATTTTCTTTGAGAAACAAATAAGATTTTATGTTTAAATAATGAGGTGAAAAATGAGTGCAAAAAAAATATCAATTCCTATGAATATTTGCTCTTATTGTTATAAACAATATTCTAATGTTTTTGAAATAGTCAAAGAAGTAGATGGGAAAATATACAAGGTTTTAACTTGTCAGAATTGCAAAAAGATTATTTATAAGAGTGAATTAAAAGATAAAGATAAAAAATAAACACAAAAATAAAGGAGGTTTATTATGGGCGTATGTAAAATGAAAACAGAGGTTTATTCACGCGTTTGTGGTTATTACAGGCCTGTAAAATACTGGAATAAAGGAAAACAAGATGAGTTTGCAGAAAGAAAAGAATATAAAATAAAGGAGTGCAAAGATGCCTTTAACAAGCAAAGGGAAGAAGATTTTAAAAGATGATTTATTGTAAAACATATAAAAATTTTCTTGATTTTATAAAAAAAAGAGTTATATTTTAAATATAAACAAAGAGGTGCAAAAATGTCAGAAGAAGTAAAAAAAGAAGAAAACGTTGTAGTCGAAGACAAGCAAGTTAACGATGAAATTGCTATCCTCAAGAAAAGATTAGAGGACGCTCAATCTTTCATCGGGAAACAGGCGAATGAGATTGGAGAACTCCGAAAGATGATAGAAACGAAGAGAAACGAAGAAAAGGTTGTTGCGGATAAAAACGCATCTACCGAAAATAAATCGTTCTTCGAAACTCTATCAGATGTGGAGAAACAGCTCGTAAAGGGCTATTTCAAAAAGCATTTGTCTGAACTTGAAGGCGAAGACTTGCAGCTTTTCAAAGAAAAACTCTCTGATGAAAATGTCTTTAATGAACTGGCTAAAGAGGTTTACAAAAAAGTAAAAACTCCAAAGCACCTTGAAGGTATTTTCGAGAGTGAAAAAAGCAAACAAGTTAATTCTGATGACTTTAAGAAAAAGGCATTAGAAGTTTTTGGACTTGTTGAAAAAGAAATTTCTCCTTCTTTACCGAAAGGAGGACAACCTTCTGGCGTTCCTGTAAAGAAAGTGGAAAATAAACAGGAAGCACCTAAGAAGATATATCCTAATGGTGGGATATTATCGTTAACACAAAAACAAACATAGGAGGTAATTTATGGCATATGTAACACAATTTTTAACTGATACTACTGGGATAGCGGCACCAGAAACTTCTTGGAACGTTTTTCGTAATCCAGATATAGACAATAGACTTTATGAGCTTAATATTTATAGTTCAGTCTATTACAAAATTTTGGAACTATTAACAGAAGAAGAAGACGCAAAACAGCCGAGATTTGACTGGGCTGAAGATGATATTCCAGCAAGAACAACTGCGGTAAATAACGTTGGCGGATACGCAAATAACGCTACGTCTATCGTTGTTGATGATAGCACAGTTTTTATAGTTGGACACGTAATTCGGAGTATGACACATAACGAATTGCTACTTATAACAGATATAAATGATAGCACAAAAACACTGACAGTAACACGTGGGTATGCTGGTTCTTCAGCCGCAGTGCTTGATGACAATGAAATTCTGATGGATATGGGTATGGTTCTTGGTGAAAACGGAGATGCTCCTAATGCAAGGGGTAAAATTCCAACCGAGAAATATAACTATATCGAAATGAAGAGCAGAACATTTGCGATATCTGAGTTACAGCAAACGACAGATATGAGGTATGACGTTGGCAAAATCCCGAGAGAAACACTTGAAAAAGCGTTTTCTATCAGGAGAGACTTTGCAATGGCATTGCTTTATGGTAAACGTTCTAAGACAACTGCGGCGGATGGCAATACTGCTTATACGACTGGTGGTTTCTATGAGTTTGCTACTGAAAACGGATTGTCAACTTCAGCATCTGGTTTGACTTGGACAACTCTGTATGGTTGGGCTGAAGAAGCATTTATCCCAACTGAAAGCTCTCCGAGAAAAATTCTGCTTTGCGGTTCTGGTGTTGCTCAGGCAATTACTCAAATTGCTTACGACAAAACACGCTTTGCTGGATATAACGACGTTCTTGGACAGCAAGTGAACATTCTCAGACTTCCATCTGGAAATGAAATTGAAATCATTCAAGACCCGTATACATTCAGTTCATCTTTTGGAACTGAAAAGAAGGGAATACTGATTGATACAAAACACATTTCCTTGAAATGGAAAGAAGGCTGGAGGCTGAGATGGAAACAGAATATCCAGAACAACTACACGCACGGACGTAAAGATGAAATTTACGGTGCTTGTGGGTTGAAACTTAAGCATCCTGAAGTTCATGGCACAATTACGTTGACCTGATAAGGAATAAGCGCAGGGGTGTTAATGAAAGTTAGCGCCCCTTATCCATATATAAAAATATAAGGAGTAAAGTAATATGAAAGTAAAGTATCATTCGTTGGCAACTTCAAATGAGAAGGTGGTTATAAAAAATTCAAAACCTATTATTGTAAAAGCTCCTAATACTGGTGAGCCAATACATTCAGGGTTTACTGAAGAATTGAGCGTAAGGTTTAAGAATTATATACTTGAAACTGAAGACCCAGAAGTTATAAAATATATGGATGAACCTGCAAATGGTTGTGGTAAGTTGTGGCAAAGGGTTACAGATGTTCGTAACGAAAACATAAAAAAGAGTGGATAATATAAAACGGGAGGTTGGATATGATTAATTATGCGGCAACCTCGAGGGGCGGTAGTTTAGGACTAACAACTCTATCTGTTAGAAGGATTTTGTCTTCTAATTCAGATAGGGTTGGATTAACATTGACTAATATAGGGACAAGCGTAATTTTAATTAGGTTTGGTTCGTCTAATGTAACATATACTAATGCGCATATACAGCTTGCCGCTGGTGCGAGTTATACATTTGACAAGTCGTTGTTATGGAGAGGAGATGTATATGCTATTTCCTATGGTGGAGATAGCACTATTAGGTTCTGTGAGTTTCTGTCGAGTGCAGTTGAAAGTGTTGCGTCTTCGTCGAGTTCAGAGTATTACAAGAGTAGTTCATCTGAATCTTCGAGTTCATCTCAAAGTTCGAGCTCTTCAAGTAGCTTTAGCTCTTCAAGTTCTTCGACACTTGCGCTTTCATCTTCGAGTTCTTCGGAATCTTCGAGTAGCTCAAGTTCGTCGAGTTCGTCAAGTAGTTCGAGTTCTTCGAGTAGCTCAAGTCTATCGAGTAGCTCAAGTTCGTCTAATAGTTCAAGTTCATCTAACTCTTCGAGCAGTTCAAGCTCTTCTTCGATGGTTGAGCTTTCAAGCTCTTCGAGTTCGTCAAGTTCGTTTGATTGAGGTATAGAATAATATAGGGAAAAAATGAGAAAACAATTTAGCTATAGGATATTGAAAGGTGTTCTATAGCTATTTTTTTTGGTGAAAAATGAATTATGGAGTAATTTATTTAAATCAAGGTTCAAAATGTCTTGTTCGCTGTTTGGTATCAATTAAAAGTTTAAGGAAAGTTTATAACGGTAAAATAACTTTGTTTCAGGTTGGTGAAGTTCCGCAATGGTTTTGTAGTTTAATAGAAAAATACAATGTTGATATAGTATACCTTTGCAATGATGGTATGCATCCGCTTGTAAGGAAAACAACGTTGTGGCGTTATACTCCGTATGATAATACGTTTTTTATAGACGCCGATACTCTTATATTGAAGCCGATTGATGAAGTTTTTGGTTATATTCAGGATCACGAATTTATCTCGTATAACTTTGCGAATTGGCGTAGCGATGGGAATATAGTTAGCAGGCGCATTCGTGGATTTTCTAAGATTGTTTCTGATGATGATATAAAGTTAGCTATAAAGTATGGAAAAGCTGTAAACGTTGGAGTATTTGGTTTTAAGCGTGGAGCTGAGTTCTTGCCGCATTGGGAAAGTCTTACCAGGCAGGGTTTTGAAAATAATTGTTCTAATATACCAGATGAAATTGCCTGCCAGATATTATTGCCTAAGTATAAAAGTTTTTTGCTCCCGCCTACGTGGGGTGTTTCTGTTAAGTTTGCCACTGATGAAGAAATAAAAAACGGGATAATAATCCACTATCACGGAAGAAAACACTGCTTACCAAAGTATAAACTATGCAGGTTGTGGGAGAATGAGTATCTTGAGCTTGTAAAAGAAAACGAAAATATCCCAGAGCTAAAACAATCGCACGGTGATAGAAGGTTAAATTCTTTTCAGGTTAATATATTCTCCAAAAAAAACAGCGACATAACTTATGTATCAGCTGTAAATGACAAGTATTTTGATAGGTTTAAAAGTAATTATATAAGATGGATGAACGTAAACGGTATAAAAGATTGTCCGTTTGTAATTTTTGCAAGGAGTAATATTTTAAATAGGCTTGACTTTTTAAATAATAATACAAAATTAATAATATGGGATTATGGAATAAAAGAAGGATACAGTGAGAGGGAGTCTATGATATCAAGTTTTGTTTTAGGTATCCCTGATAATATAAACACAAAATATTTTGTAAAAATAGATGCCGACGTGAGCCCGAAAGTTAATGAATTTGAATGGGACAAAAAATATTTAGATTATGATTTAGTTGCTCACAAATGGGGATATACCAAAAGCAAGGGGGC
>Ga0209720_1002977_pt1 | contig 12056 bp, 12 predicted proteins | sample AD_JPNMR3_MetaG_FD_184426 | JGI IMG/M metagenome (GOLD analysis project Ga0209720, IMG submission 184426) | Active sludge microbial communities of municipal wastewater-treating anaerobic digesters from Japan - AD_JPNMR3_MetaG (SPAdes) (version 2) | ecosystem: Engineered > Bioreactor > Anaerobic...
TGGGCAGTCGCCGAATTGGTAAAAGCAAGGCTGGATAAAGCAAAGAGTGTATGAGGATGATATTGAATAAAAAACAATGGATAAAAACAAATATAATCGCTGTTCCATTCGGTTAAAAAATTACGATTATTCATCGCCAGGTACATATTTCATCACCATTTGCACGTACAACCGCCAATGTTTATTTGGTGAAATTGTAAATGGTGAAATACGTTTGAATGAATATGGGGAAATTGTTCGTGATGAATGGTATTGTTCGGTGCATATCCGAAATGAAATCGAATTATTTGAAAATGAATTTATTGTAATGCCCAACCATATTCACGGGGTTGTGTGGATTGTTGATAATGTAGGGGCGACCGGCCGGTCGCCCCTACAACAACAATTGGAACAACCACACGGACCGTTAAAAAAATCATTGTCATCGTTTGTCGCCGGGTTCAAATCAGCTGTTACCAAACAAATAAATCAAATTCGTCAAACCCCTGGCATTCCTGTCTGGCAACGCAATTATTATGAACACATCATCCGTAATGATGATGAATTAAATAAAATTCGTGAATATATCATCAATAATCCATTAACATGGGAAACAGATGATAATTATGTCTGAGATTGAATTAAGACAATTATTAAACAAATTGGGCGAGGAGGTCCTTGAATCAAAAATTCAACGAATGAAAAATTTATTGAAAATTGCACCATCTGATGAAGCTCTATACCGTGAGATTATGCTCTCCCTTGGTTATCCAAAAAACAAAGTGCAGTTTTTGGAATTGGCACTTCTTTTACCATACAAAGAAATTCAAAAATTGAAAACGCAACCACTTATTGAAAAAGCTTTATTATACCGTGCTGGTTTTATCCAAGATAATTCTGATTTTCCAGGTGATTTCGATACATCTTTAAGGCTTAATAAATCAAACTGGGTGTATAAGGGAGTTCGTCCTCCAAATTTCCCTGAAAATAGAATAAAAGGAATTGCTCAACTGCTTTCTTTAACAACCAAAAAAGGAATTTATAATTATTTCCAAGAACAAATTGAAAAAAATTATACTGATTTAATTAATGAGAAATTAGCTAAAAAGATAGTAGAAAGCATAATGTCATTTAAGGGAATTGGAATTAGTAGGAAAAAAGAGATGTTCTTTAATATCATCCTACCTTTTTATTTATCCGATGATACATTTAGCAAGTATCATCATTTTCTATTAAAAATATTTGAGACACATCCACCGCTTGATGAAAATAGTACAATAAGGAAATTTTACAAAGAAAATCAAACCAAAATCACCAATGCCAAAGAATACTTTGGGGCAATTAAATATATTAAGAGATAACACAACCAATTTTTTACCTCATATGATTCAAAGTTACATTGCCCCGCAAAGGCAAGTCCGGGTCAAAGAATACGAATGCCAGAGTAACCAGTTGGTATATAAACTTTACAATCTAACAAAGAAAGAGATAAAAATCATTGAAGGTACCCTACAACGAAGGATAGAATATAAAGATTGCGAAAGAAGAAAGTATTTTGGCGCTTCAAAAATTTAATCCTTCCTTCAGGGGTCGGGTGGGGATCAAAAAGAAAAGGGACTTCCATTTCTCTTTCCGAAAATCCCCCGTTCGTATTGTTCAAAATTTGCTCCCCACTCTTTCATTTTTCTAATCATTCCTTTTGACTTTACTAATGAAATTCACGGATGTAAGAGGAGAAATCTTTAAGAAAATTTTAGCCCTACTCATCCCTGTCTCCTGGCAATCGGATACAAATCTCTTCGGATGTCTTCAGTTGTCTGTGTTTCAAATCTGCTTCCCTTTAGATATTTGTTTTGAAAAATTCTCTTTCCCATGAATCTTCGCTAACCTTCGCAATAAGGGGAACGGAATGAAAATGTTATAACTTCTCATTTTCTTAACAAACAAATTCCTTTACACATTTGACTTTTGCCGAATTTTTCTGGTTTTTTGTTGAATTAGTATTTATAAATTTTCTCAATCTCTCTTTGTCTTATATATTTGATGTGCGGTTGAGAATAGATCTAACCTTATTTCAGTTTTTTCTATCCTTTCTTTTGCCCATTTGAAATATTCTGGATTTATCTCAATGCCTATAAAATTACGACTATATCTTTTTGCAACTACTCCTGTTGTACCTGAGCCCATAAATGGATCTAAAACGGTGTCTCCTTCTTTACTCCCTAATAATATGATTCTCCCTAATAATTTTTCTGGCTTTTCTGTAGGATGAGGAGTTATATGTTTTTGGGCTTTTATTGTCCACAAATTTCTCATTTGTTTTCCACCATTCATTTCCTTTGCTAGTTCATAGTTGAAGTAATACTTTTTGCTTTTGCTTGCTACCCAAATGATTTCAGTAGATGGAACAAGTCTATTTCTTGAAAGTAAAGGAGTAGCGTTAGGCTTATACCATACTATATCATTTATTATCCATAACCCTAATTGTTTGAGTGCCATACCTATTGATGGATGGTTATGTAAAGTGCCAGAAATCCATATTGTTCCATGAGGTTTTAGAACCCTAATACATTCTTTTATCCATTTTAGATTAAATTCATGAATATTGTCGAGCTTATCCCATTCACCTTTATCAAGCTTTACAGGCTTTCCTGCGTGAACTGTAAGATGATTTTCTCCGGAAAGATTATAAGGAGGATCAGCAAAAATTAAATCAACACTTTCTGGTTCAAGTTTCCTAAGTTCTATTAAACAATCACCTAATATTAAGTTTATTTTAGGCATTGTTACTTTCTCCATATATTCTTTTTTTAACAACTTCAATATATTTCTCATTTATTTCTATACCTATCCACTTTCGTCCTAGTCTTTCAGCAACTATACCGGTAGTACCTGTCCCAAAGAAGGGATCTAACACTATGTCGCCTATATTTGAAGAGGCAGTAATTATAATCTCTAACAATTTTTCTGGTTTTTGTGTCGGATGGATCGCTCTTCCATTCTCTCCTTTTATTCTCTCTTTTCCTTGTACCAAAGGAAGTTCTATAAAATCAAGAAAGTCTCTCATTTGCTTAAACTTACCATCTTTTGTTCTATGAGGATTTAGTTTTTTTAAATCTTCGTAGTTAAACTTCCATTTCTTTCCCTTAACAAACCAACAAACATATTCTGTAGAATGTGTAAATGTTCTTTTAGTTATGCTAGGCATTGCATTTGTTTTATACCAAGTTATTATATTGTTTAATTTAAAGCCTATTTTTTTAGCAATCACAATTATTTCACCGACATTATGGAGAGTACAAGAGACATACAAGCTTCCATTTTCTTTTAAAACTCTCCAAGATTCTTTAATCCATTTTTTCGTAAATTTTACATATTCATCATATTTCCAAGTGTCCCAGTCCTCATTCATTTTGTAAAAAGGTCCTCCTGTTTTATTGTTTACTAAATTCAAACTTTTTCCGGAAAGATTATAGGGAGGATCAGCATAAATTAGGTCAATACTATTATCATCTATGTAGGTTCTCAACACTTTAATACAATCTCCTTTGTATATATGATTAAGTTTCATATTTTTCCTTCTATCCATAGTTCCAAAGTTTCATTTATTCTCTGTGCCCATTCAGAAAAACTATTAGCTTCTTTAGTTTCTCTTATGAGAGAATCGTACAACTTATACAACTCATAATGAGTGAATTTTTTACCTTTTTGAATATATTGCAAAAGTTTTTTAAGTACCAACGCAAATTGTGTAGTTGTGAGAGGTATTATTTTTTGAGGCCTTCCATCGTATTCGTATTTTACAGAAATCCAAAATTGAGAATATGTATCTCTGTGGATCTTTGGGGCTACAAATATACAATAAATGTTATCATCAAAACCATTAACCTTTTCAAAATCTCTCAAATGTCTCATCACTGGTTGTCCTTCTTGTACCCACTGAAGATTTGAAGTGTTGAGAGTCACTTCACATATTGCTTTAAAAGTTTCATAATAACATTCTATATCAGGTTTATTTCCAGGTGCATGAGTCAATGGTTCTCCTTCATCATCCATAGGATAGTTCGGTTTTATTAAAAGCTCGTCATTGATTATCTTTAGAGCCTCAGTAAGTATTTTTTCAAAAACTTCTGGTTCAATTTTTCTTAATAATCTCTGATCTCCTAGTATTTCTATTATTTCCTTAATCTTATCGATATTTCCAAGTAACTGCCTTTTCTTTATATAAAGTTTTAATTTTCTATTTAATTCTCTTAAGTCTGATATATATTTCTCCAAAAATGTTTTATCAAGGGTGTTTATGTTAATCTTTAGAATCTTTACTTCTTCTTCTGATAATGTGATTTTTTCTTTTTCTAATGTTTTAATGATTAATTTATGAATGTTTAGGGCTATATTTTTCAGATTGTCTAATTTTTCCCACGGTAAGGTCGGCTTATTGATGTCTGAAATGTAATCTAAATAATAAGAAACATTTTTAAATTTAAATGCAGTTCCATCATAGATAGATAGTAACTGCTCTATCTCGGACATTCTCGAAGGTTCTAAATCAATACGCCAGTGATAAACCAAAGGGTCTGTTTCTATCTTAAAATATCTCGTAAGTCTAAAATATCTCATTGTATTATCGCCGTAATCAAAAAGATTATTTATTTTCTTTTCTGGAATATCTGATGTCTCATAGAATTCTTCTGCAAAATTAACAATAAAGTTTCTTTTATTCACTTTACCAGTGATTTTTCTATATACCAAAATATTCTCTATCTGTTCATCAATATGTTCAGCGTTTATTAAAGTCGGAATAAATAAACAAAATTCATCTCTACTTAAACCTTTAATCTTGCTTTTTCTATTCAGATCCCTTATTAGCCTAAGTGTTGCAATAAATGGGACAATATTAAACCCATGCCTCTCTGAAAAGTCCTTATTCCAAGGATTCGGAAATTGCAGTTTCAATAAGCTTTTGAAGAAAATGAAACCAATATCGTGATCTCCTTTTAGAAATAAACTACCTAACTCGGTGATCTTAATAGGTCCATATCCTTCCCTTGCAATAGCAAAACCTAACTTATTTAGAGGATTAACCGATTGTCTTCCTCTCATTGGAGGATCTTCATATCCTTGAGATTCAAAAATATCTTTAGCTACCGAAAAAGGAATTTCAAGAGTGGGATCATCATAATATTTTTGGTATTTTTGAGGAATATTATTTGGTTTATAAAGTCTATCTTTAATTAAAAGAATTTGATATTTGATTTGATTTTCCTTTGTAAAATCTTCACCTTCAAGTTGTTTTAAAACTTTTAGAAAATCTCTTAATCTTTCGGGATTCCTAACAGTTGTTGAAATTGACCAAGGCTTTTTCATATTGTTAGTCTCTCCATTTTTGTATTTTTCCTGTAACATGCTTTTCCAACCACTGCTCAATAAGCTCTTTTTTAAACCTCCACTGCCCAGCTATCTTATAAGCAGGGATTTCTCCTTTCCTTGCCATTCTGTAAACAGTATGTTCATCAAGTTGTAAGTATTCGGCCACTTCTTTTACTGTCATCAATTTTTCTTTTTTATCTATCATATCTTATGCACCTCTAAGGTTTGTTGTCAACATGATCCATATAGACACATCAAAGTTTAGCATCGTCCATCATTTTACAGAAAAATTCGGCAAAAGTCAAATGTGTAAAGGAATTTGTTTGTTAAGAAAATGAGAAGTTATAACATTTTCATTCCGTTCCCCTTATTGCGAAGGTTAGCGAAGATTCATGGGAAAGAGAATTTTTCAAAACAAATATCTAAAGGGAAGCAGATTTGAAACACAGACAACTGAAGACATCCGAAGAGATTTGTATCCGATTGCCAGGAGACAGGGATGAGTAGGGCTAAAATTTTCTTAAAGATTTCTCCTCTTACATCCGTGAATTTCATTAGTAAAGTCAAAAGGAATGATTAGAAAAATGAAAGAGTGGGGAGCCAAATTTTCTTTTCGAACTAAATCAGGCGAGCAAGAGGAAAGGAAATTTTGATTTTCTTTTTCTGAAATCCCACCACCCACCTCCACCTGACCAGAACTTTGTTGAGATGGATTTAAGTTATTGATATTTAAGGAATATTTGAAATTCACCCTGATTCTCTTTTTGGAATATTTTATTGAGTCAATCCTTTCTCTTATTAAAAGAACCTGCTCGGTTCGGGAGAAGGAGGAGAGGGTGTTTTTTATTTGACTTTTAGTAAATACTTTATTATACTAATAAGTGCTATGAAAGACGAAGTGAAACCAGAAAAGTTAATGACATTAGAAGAAGTAGCCGAATATTTAAGACTTAGTGTCCATACTATCTATAAGATGGCACAAAAAGGGAAAATACCAGCTTTGAAAGCCGGTAAGAAGTGGAGATTTAGGAAAGAGGATATTGATAATTGGTTAAAAGTCACAAATAAAACTAAAATGGATAAATATTAGAAATGTTTAAGGCAGATCAACCTATAACTAAATGTTCTGAAGATAAATTAGGGCGAGCATCTTTTGCAGAGTCTTTAGCGCGAGCTATTCTTTCATACAAGTCTACAGAGTGTATAGTATTAGGGTTATTTGGCTCGTGGGGAACTGGGAAAACCTCCCTTATCAATATGTGTCTGGAATGTATTAATAAAGCTGTTGTTTCTTATCCAAAAAATGAAAAACCTATAGTTATTAAATTTAACCCTTGGAACTATTCGGGACAACAACAGTTAATTGTACAGTTCTTTAATCATCTCTCATCGGCTTTATCCAAACATCAATCAAAAAGAATTAAAGAAATAGGTAAAGAACTCATTTCTTATACCAAAGCTATTTTACCAATAGAGGTGTCATCTATAAATTTAGGACCTATTTCTATAAGACTAAAAAATCTAAAACAGAAATCTCTTGAAGATCAAAAGAATTATTTATCTCAATTGCTTAAAAATCAATCTCATAAAATAATTGTGATTATAGATGACATAGACCGATTGAACAATTATGAAATAAGACAAATTTTTCAGTTGATTAAAATTCTTGGTAATCTTCCAAATATTATTTACCTCGTTGCTTTTGACAAAAATATTGTAATAAAAGCACTTGAAAAAGAACAGGAAGGATCGGGGCTTGAATATCTTGAAAAAATCGTCCAAGTCCCTTTTGACATTCCTCCAGTACCTAAAGAAGAAGTTTATAGATTGCTTTTCAGCCAGCTTGATGAGTTAATCAAAGATATTCCAGAGGAAAAATGGGATCAAACCTATTGGGGTAATATTTTTCATAGTGGAATAAAAGTATTTTTTAATACTCTCCGAGATATAACAAGATATCTTAATACACTCCGTTTTAGTTTTCCTATGGTGAAAGAAGAAGTTAATCCCATAGATTTTATTGCTATAACTTCTTTTCAAGTATTTCTTCCAGAACTTTATTATGCAATTAGAGACAATAAAGATTTATTTACTGGGGCTAATTTAGATTTTGGAGTAAGAAGTGAGGAAATAATTGAACAAGAGAGAAGGCGATGTAATGAAATATTGAATTTAGTCCCCGAGGATATAAAAGAAAACATTAAAAAATTGCTAACCTATCTTTTCCCAAAATTGGAAGGTATTTGGAGAAATACACATTATGGCTCAGATTGGCTTGGAATATGGAGAAGAGATTGCCGAATATGTAGTCCTGATGTATTTGACACTTACTTTAGACTCACTATTCCCAAAGGAGAAATTTCCCAAAGAGAAATTCAAACAATTCTGTCTCTTGCAAATGATCCAAATTCTTTCGCTGAAGCGTTATTAAAACTCAATGAAGATGGCAGGATAATAAGATTTCTTGAGCTATTAGAAGATTATACCCGGGATTATATTCCAGAAGAAAATATAGAAACTATAATTTCAGTCTTAATGGATATTGGAGATTTGTTTCCAGAAGGGGAAAGTGGATTTTTTGAAATAGATACACCGATGAGAATTTTAAGAATATGCTATCAACTAAGCCAGCGGTTAGATACTCATGAAAAAAGATTTAAGGTATTCAAAAATGCTATGGAAAAAGCAACAAGAAGTTTATTTACAATAGTTCATGAAGTAAGCGTTCAAGATCAGCAACATGGAAAATATCACCCAAAAGATACTCCTACACCAGAAGAAAAAAGAACCGTAAATGCTGAACAACTAAAAGTATTGGAAGAAATTGCTCTTAACAAAATTGAAACATGGGCTAATGACGGACGATTAAAAAAACATAAAAAATTAGCTTATATTCTTTTTATGTGGAGAGGATGGGGTGGTGGCGATAAGGTAAATAGATTTGTTGAGAATATGATAGAAAGTGATGAAGGACTAATAGATTTTATAACTGCATTTTTGACGAAATCTAAAAGTCTAGGCATGAAAGATTATGTTTATAAAGTTCACTGGAGAATTGATATCAAGAGCATCGAAAAATTTATTGAAATAAAAAAGATAGAACGGCGGATCCGGAATATAATTAATTCAGAAAAATATGCTCATCTTGATGAAAGGCAAAAAATAGCGCTAAGAACTTTCATTGATACAATAGATGGAAAAATTAAAGATAGATTTTAAAATATGAAGAATAAAATGAACTGTGCCATATACACAAGAGTCTCAACTGACACCCAAGCTGAAAAAGAATTTTCTTCCTGTGAAGCTCAGGAAGAGAAGATAAGGGCTTTTATTAAAAGCCAAAATAACTGGGAGGTTTTTAAGGTTTATTCTGATCCCGGTTATACTGGAGCAAATCTTAATCGATCAGCCTTACAAGAATTACTTGAAGACATTAGACAAGGTAAAATTAACATAGTCTTAGTTTATAAAATTGATAGGCTTACCCGTTCTCCTAAAGATTTCTACTACTTAATGGAGATTTTTGAAAAATACAAGGTTGATTTTGTCTCAATTACAGAAAGATTTGATACTTCTACTCCAGCAGGAAGGCTTTTAAGAAATATAATGCTTACTTTTGCCCAGTTTGAAAGAGAGTTAGCCAGTGAAAGGACTAAAGATAAGATGCTCCAAAGAGCTGAAAAAGGATTATGGAATGGTGGTATTCCACCATTTGGATATAGAGCAGTAAATAAAAAACTTATTCCAGATGAGAGAGAATCTGAGATTGTTAGGTTAATATTTGAAACTTATGTTGAGACTGGATCAATAGCAGAAGTTTATAACACTCTAAAAGAGAGAAATATTTTAAATAGGCACGGTAAAATTTTTACTAAATCAAGTATCAAAAATATACTCTCTAATCCTGTCTATATCGGAAAGTTAAAATATGCTGGAAAAATTTATAATGGATTGCACCAGCCTATAATTAGTGAACTTCTCTTTAACGGAGCTCAGGAACTACATAAAAAGAAAATCAGGAAAATGAAACTCTTTAGGAATTATCTTTTTGCTGGTTTAATCACCTGTGAAGAATGCGGATCAAAGATGACTCCCACTTACACAAACAAAAAAGCAAAAAGAGGAAGAAAAAGATATTTTTATTACAGATGCACCTCCACCCTAAAAAGAGATTGGCAGGTATGCACTATAAGACAAGTAAACGCTGACAGATTAGAAAGATTTGTTTTAGAAAATCTGGAAAGGGTATCCAGAGATGAGCCTTACATCGAAAATCTTGTGTTTAGACTCAATCACAATCCCGATGAGTTAGTTCGAAATTCCCTAATAAAAAATAGAGTATCGGGCGACCGGGCTGGATTCGAACTAAGAAAAGAGCTATTGAAAATTGACCCTCAAAATTTAATTTTCCAACTCAAAACCTTCCTCAACACCCTCTCCTCCTTCTCCCGAACCGAGCAGGTTCTTTTAATAAGAGAAAGGATTGACTCAATAAAATATTCCAAAAAGAGAATCAGGGTGAATTTCAAATATTCCTTAAATATCAATAACTTAAATCCATCTCAACAAAGTTCTGGTCAGGTGGAGGTGGGTGGTGGGATTTCAGAAAAAGAAAATCAAAATTTCCTTTCCTCTTGCTCGCCTGATTTAGTTCGAAAAGAAAATTTGGCTCCCCGGGAGGGTTTCGAACCCCCAACCCCCTGGTTAACAGCCAGGTGCTCTACCCGTTGAGCTACCGGGGAGTGATTGTAAAATTATAGTATTGCTAACTTGTTCAGTCAACCCACCTCTAAGCAAATTAGGTAAAAATCTCCCTCACGACTTTTGCCCAAATCCGAGTTTAATAGCTAATTAGAACTTAGTTGAATCCGGTTCCATTAGGTGAATCAATCGCCAGTTTTTTAAATTTTAAGCCAAAGGAAAATTATAACACTAACAATGGAATGAAAATTAGTACCATTCAACATTAACTCGATGGAAAATCCTCAACCTATTTTTGCGAGGTGCGACGCACACCACCACATTGACTAAAACAACAAGTCCCCTTTTATCCGAACCCGACTGCCTGTTTAAGTTCCTGTTCCAATTCTTTTCTTATATCTGGATTTTCCTTGAGGAATAGCCTGGCTTTTTCGCGCCCCTGCCCCAGTTGATAGTCCTTAAAACTAAACCACGTCCCGCTTCTCTTTATAATTCCATGCTCCAAGCCCATATCTATAAGCTCGCCCTCATACGAAATCCCTTCACCGTATATAATGTCGAATTCCGTGGTTTTAAATGGTGGTGAAAGCTTGTTTTTAACAATTCTAACCTTGACGCGGTTACCAATTATTTCCTCACCCTGCTTAATTGATGCAATTTTCCTAATTTCAAGCCTCATCGATGCGTGAAATTTTAATGCAAGACCACCAGGGGTCGTTTCAGGGTTTCCAAATCCAAAACCAGTTTGAATCTGTTGCCTAATTTGATTGATGAAAATGGCACAAGTCTTTGACTTACTAAGAACGCCTACCAACTTTCTCATAGCCTTTGACATGAGGCGCGCCTGTAGCCCCACCTGTGCATCCCCCATCTCTCCTTCAACCTCAGCTCTCGGAACCAGCGCCGCAACAGAATCTACAACTATAAGGTCTATTGCATTACTCCTCACGAGCATTTCCATAATTTCCAGCGCCTGTTCTCCAGTATCTGGCTGTGAAATAATAAGTTCATCCACATTGACACCAACAGCTTTTGCATATATAGGGTCAAGGGCATGTTCTGCATCAATGAAGGCAGCCTTCCCACCAAGCTTGTGAGTCTCGGCAATAGCATGAAGAGCTAAAGTAGTCTTTCCAGAAGCTTCAGGCCCGTAAATCTCAATTACTCTACCCCTTGGGTAGCCACCTATACCGGTAACAAGGTCCAATCCAAAGGAACCCGTTGGAATTACCTCTACATTGATCTGGGTAGCTTCCCCAAGTTTCATTACTGAACCTGGACCATATTGCTTCTCAATCTGCTTTATGGTTGCTTCAAGCATCCTTTCCTTTTCTAAATTTTTCTCATCCTGTTCCATAATACACCTCTTCTAAATCTTGGGAGGAGTTACTCCCCTTTGTTCCTGATACTTACCGTGTCTATCTTTATATGATACACTACAAATCTCGTCCGATTCAATAAATATAAGCTGTGCAATTCCCTCGCCAGCATAAATCTTTGCAGGGATCGGCGCAGTATTTGATATTTCTATGGTAAGATGCCCCTCCCACTCGGGTTCAAGGGGAGTAATATTGACCACAATACCACATCTTGCGTATGTACTCTTTCCAAGGCATAAACCTATCACATTACGCGGAATTCTGAAATACTCTAAGCTCGTAGCAAGACAGAACGAATTGGGTGGTATTACGCACACATTGCCCTTCAAATTCACAAAGGACGCGCTGTTAAAATTTTTAGGATCAACAACAGTCTCATAAACATTCGTAAAGACCATAAATTCATCTGCAATTCTGATGTCATATCCATAGGATGATAAGCCGTAAGAAATCACATTCTCCACAACAAGTTTCTCTTGAAAGGGCTCAATCATCCCATACTTTAATGCCATTTCCTTTATCCATTTATCTGATTTTACAGGCATCTTATCCCCTCACTCACACCTGGAATATCCACAATCTACACACAGGAAACACCCTTCCTGGTATACCAACCTTCCGCCACAC
>Ga0209720_1002986_pt1 | contig 12025 bp, 2 predicted proteins | sample AD_JPNMR3_MetaG_FD_184426 | JGI IMG/M metagenome (GOLD analysis project Ga0209720, IMG submission 184426) | Active sludge microbial communities of municipal wastewater-treating anaerobic digesters from Japan - AD_JPNMR3_MetaG (SPAdes) (version 2) | ecosystem: Engineered > Bioreactor > Anaerobic >...
CAGATGAAATTAAGGATATAAAAATTTTTGAAGATAAGTAGTTTATAATTTAAAATATGGATCATCTTGAGAGAATAACAAAAAAAGATTTCGAAGAAAAAGTTGTAAAAGAAAAAAAGAGTGTGATTGTTAAATTTACTGCTGATTGGTGTCAACCCTGTAAAATGATTGAACCACATCTTATAAAAATTGCAAAAGAGTATGATGGTAAGATAAAATTTTATGAGATAGATGTTGAAAATGAGGAAAATTCTGAACTTATTACAAAATTTAATATAACAAATTTACCAACATTACTTATTTTTAAATATGGAAAAGTAATTTCTTCTATTGTAGGTTTATTAAATTATAACTCCTTAAAAAAGGAGTTAGATAAAATATAATTATTTATATTATTTTTTAATTATTCCATATATATTTTTAATTTTTACTATTTATTTATGGAACCTCTTTCCTTATTATTCTTACAACTACATCACGAGGAGTTGGATCTTTTCCAGATGGATCAATTCCATCAACTGGAACTATAGCAAAGATAGTTTCTCCAAGATTTGGAACAACTATTTTTGAATATTCCCATTCAGAGTAAATAGGTATCTTTTTACTTGGAATCTCAATTACAAACTCTTGTCTTTTTGGGTTAATTACAATGTGGTTAATTGATGATTCTAAGATGTATGGGTATGCCCAGTGAGAAATTGGGGTATCAGGATATGGATTTATAAATAAGGTATCTTTAAATGGTCCTCTTCCAAGAGCTTTACAAGCAATTGTTACAAATTCAGCTCTTGTTATTGGTTTATCTGGTTTAAAGGTTCCATCTGGATAACCTTTTATTAATCCAACTTCAGCAATAGCTTCAATTACTCCATAAGCCCAATGTTTTCTATCTAAATCCTTAAATGTTGAAGTTATAGGATATTTTGGTTTTAGTTTAAGGAGGTTATAGAATATTGCAGAAGCTTCTGCTCTTGTTATGTTTCTATTTGGTTTAAACTCTTTATCTGGATACCCAACTACAAGTTTTTCAATAAATGATGCTTCAATGTGACCATAACCCCAAAATGTTGGTTTTACATCTGGGAAGTGAATCTCATTTATATCAACTTTATATTCAAGCCACTTTAATCCTAAACTTCTTGCAACAGAAGATGCAACTTCAGCTCTTGTTATGTTATTTTCAGGTTTAAAGGTTCCATCTGGATAACCTGAGAAGAAGTTATGGTGATAAACCTTAATACAATTTATCTTTGTCTTTACTTCTGCTTCACTAAATTTATCCCAATTTTGAGCAATTATGTTAACTCTATTTGTTATATATTCTTCACACTCTCCAATTACTTTAACCTTTACCCAAAGGTTTTTCTCTTCATTCTCTTTTACTTCATCAAATAGCCATGAGACTACTCTTAGATATTGATTGTATTCATAACCTTCTGATGCATCAATAAATTCTGTGTTAGGTGGAATTGAATCTGCAACTCTTACATTCTTTGCATCTCCACCTTCATTTTTAAAGGTTATTTTATAGGTAATGGTTTCTCCCCAATATACTTCATATTGACCTTGTTTTGTAATTGTAAGCTTTGGAGACTCTGGAGTTGGTGGTGTAGGTGGAGTAGGTGGAGTAGGTGGAGTTGGTGGAGTAGGAGGAGTTGGTGGAGTTGGAGGTGTTGGAGGTGTAGGTGGAGTAGGAGGAGTTGGTGGAGTAGGAGGAGTTGGTGGAGTTGGAGGAGTTGGAGGAGTTATGCATTTTATTTCAACAGTTGAAATTGAGTATAGACAACAAATTTCATTTGAAGTGAGAAAAGTAACATTTATAAGAATAGTTCCTTCAGAAAGTAAACTACTCACCTTTACCTTTAATTCTATCTCTTTTGTCTCATTTGGATTAATTGTTACAATATTCCATATTAATATTCTATCATTTATAATATTTGGAGATGGGTTTGATGAGACAAAAGTTACATTTCCTGGAAGAACATCATAGATAGTAACATTTGTTGCAGAAGCATCCCCAATATTTTTTACTTTAATTGTGTATTTAATTTGATTTGATTCTTTAAGACAAAGGGTTGTTGGAGAAGCAGTTTTAGTAAGCGTTAATTTTGGATAGTTAACATGAGTATTACATATTGATGTGTATGGTTCAGTTTCATTTGAATCAATAGTTACATTGTTAACTAAAATTTTTGAAGTATCTAAACCCTCTTTTGTTTTTCCAATTATTGTTATATATCCCTTTTGACCTGGATTTAGATTACCTATATTCCAAATGTTATTTGGAGTTGTTGGAGTTGGGTTTGAAGTTACAAAGATAAAATCTGGATCATAATTTTCAGTTATAGTTACTCCAGTTGCAACAGAACTTCCCCTATTTTCGTACCAGATCATATAAATTAAAGTTTCTCCTGGTTTAACTTGGGTTGGGTATGATGTTTTTTCTATGTAAAGTGTAATTTCACCAGAGACACGTGTGGTTTGTGTTACTTGTATTGGATCTATTTCGTTTGAATCTAAAGAGACTCTATTATTTATTAAAGTTCCATTTGGAACCCCATTTTTTACTCTAACTCTTATAATTATTGTTCTATGGATTCCATCATTGGGAAGGTTACCAATAAACCACTCGTTGTTTCCTGATGTTGGTGAAGGTGATGCATCAACAAAGTCAACATTTGGATCATACTCTTCAGTTATAACTACTCCTGTTGCTAATTGGGTTCCTTCGTTCCAATATTCAATTGTGTATGTAATTAAACCATTAGGTGAAACTGGATCTGGAGAATCTGTTTTTGTTATATGAAGATCTACATTTGAACCAACTATATTTTCTAAATTGTATGAACTACTTATCCCTTCACTACAACTTATACTAACTATATTCCCTATTCTTGTTCCATTTTGAAGTCCATCTTGTACTCTAACAGAGAATGAAGCGGTGTGATTTCCATCTAAAGCAAGTGTTCCAATAGATAGTCTTATGTGTGTAACATTAGGATCTGTTCCATCACCAGAATCAACTGGAGTGTAATTCCATGTATTCCCATTATCGTTAGAGTATTGAACAGAAACTCCAGATTCAACACTTACTGAACCAACAACAAATCTTGTGTATTGTGGTATTTTATCAATAATATATACATTAGTTGCATACTCATTCCCTGTATTAGAGTAAGTTATTGTGTAAGTTAGGTTTTGTCTTGGAACTGGTGTTGATGGATTTGCTGTTTTTTCAATTTTTAAAATTGGAGATGAAGAGACAGTAGTTTCTTCACTATCCTCAACAGGATTACCTTCATTATAATTTATTTTAACTTTATTTCTTAAAATAACTCCATTCCTTACATTTTCTGGAATTGATATTGTTAGGGTAATTGTTCCTTCTGAATTTGGGGGCATAGAATTTGTTGCACTAAATATCCACCTATGATTTAAAGTGTCATCTGTAAAAGTAAAATCAACTGGTCCTGTTCTGGTCCAAGATATAAGGGTTGCATTGACAGAGCCAGTTGGATTGAGAGGTAGATTTAAAAGTCCAGAATAATCATCTTCAATTACAATGCCTGTTGCATCTTGAGATCCAGAATTCACTAATCTTATCGTATAGATTAAGTTATCTCCAGCTTGAACTGGGTCTTTGTTATCTTTTTTAGAAATTGAAAGTGATGGAAGGGTTCCTACATTTGTATCTTCAGTTGCTATAGCTTTTGGTGTCTCATTTGTAGTTGCTTCAACAACATTTATTAAAGTGGTACCATTTGCAACATCTTGATTAACTTGAACAGTTATAGTTATATTACCTGAACTATTAGCAGGAAGATTCCCTATATTCCAAGTTATAACTTGACCATTTACACTTGAAGGAGGTGGGTTAGCTGAAATATATGTTAATCCATTTGGAAGTGTATCAGTTATTACAACATTTGTAATATTCATTGTTGAGTTATTTGCATATCTAATTGTATAGGTGAATTGATTCCCAGGTTTAACTGGGTCTTGCGAATCTGATTTATAGATTGCAAGTTGAGGAACTGAACTTACAACATTAATAACTTCATTAGAAGTAATAGGTCCTTGTTCATTTGAATTAACAATTGCCGTATTGGTAATTATAATATTATCATCTATTGGAGAATCAACTCTAACAACAAAGTGAACTGTTGTTTGAGAATTTGAATTGATTGTTCCAATATTCCAGGTTACTGTACCTCCTGCTTCTGTTCCGCCATTATCTGCAGAAATAAAAGTTGTATGTTGTGGAACAGTATCAGTTATCACAACATTGTTTGCATTAGCACCACCATTATTTGTAACAGTAATAGTATAGGTTATATTCTCTCCTGCCTTGACTGGATTTGGAGTGCTATTCTTTGTGATTAAAAGATCTGGAGCATTTACTTGAGTTTGTGCTTTTGCTGGTCCACTTGAATAATTATTTCCAAAAGAATCGCTTCCTTCTACTATCGCACTATTTGTTAATAAAGTACCGTTTTTTAAATTTTTATTAATTTGAACAGTAATATCTTGAGTTACTGAATCACCTGCTGGGATGGTTAATCCTGAAAAAGTTACTATATTTGGTGGTGAGTAACTTCCTCCAGAAATCCAAGTTACTCCATCTGATAAAGTATCTGTTATTGTCGCATTTATTAAATCTAAATTACCTGTATTAGTAACAGTAATAGTATAGTTAAGCGTATCACCAATATTTGCTAAATCTTTATCAACTGATTTTGTTATAGAAATAACTGGTTTTAAAACATTAATTTGAACTTCATCTTCATTTGAACCAATTGGATTTCCACCAGAATCAACTCCTTCTGCAACTGCCCTATTTATATTGCTTCCAGAATTTGCATTTTGAGTTGGTTTTGCTTTAAACTCTACCCAAAGTGTATCAAGTTTTGTACCAGTTGAACCTCCATTATCATCACTACCTTCAATAGTTATGTTTGTATTGAATATTAGTGTAGAACCAGAAATTGAAGGATTAATTTGTGTCCAATTTGATGGATTTGGATTTGAGCCATTTGTTCTTTGATATCTTCCAGAATTACTAATATACTCCCATCCTAATGGTAAATAGTCATGAACATTAACTTGAAGTGCATCAACTGGATTTTTATTTGAAATTTTAAGTGTAAATGTCACCTCTTCATTGACTCTAGCGCTATTTTGAGATGAAGTTTTCTCCATCTCAAGTTTTGGAGAGCAGACACAAACATTTGCTTCATCACTCACTGGTGTTTGAGCTGTGCCAGAAAAATCGTTGTAAGAGACCTGAACAGTATCTTTATTTGCACAACCAAGAGCACTATTAGTTGGAGTTGCATTAAATTTCAACCAAAGGGTATCATTTAATGAACCAGTTGAACCACCTTTATCATCTGTTCCATAAAGAGTTGCATTGAGATTCCAGGTTAATGTTTGAGTTCCAAAAGGATCTGAAATAAGAGAGCCCCAATTTGTAGGAAAAGTTCCATTGTTTATGACTCTATAAGATGAACCAATAACATAGTTCCATCCAGGTGGTAATGTATCAGTTATATTTATATTTTGAGCTCTTGCATAAGAATCTAAATTCTCAACTTTTACTATAAATGTAATAGGACTTCCAATGGTTGCAATATAACTTTGAGGGGTTTTTGTAACCCTTAAAACTGGTTTATAAACATCAACACAAGCAGAAGATGAGCCAGAACCATCAGGTGCTATTGCAGAAACAGGACCATTATCAAAATCTTTCCCATGAGCTAAACTTGAGTTACAATTTTTACCAATATTTGCAGAGGATGTAACTCTTGCACTATAGTAGATTATTAGTGATTCACCAGGTGCAATTATTACCTGATTATTAAAACTGAAAGTTAAAGTATTATCAACTGTTGGACCTTGAGTTGAAGATCCTCCTGTCCATGTTGCAGAAGTGTAACCATAATAAGACCAACCTGAAGGTAAAATATCTGTCACAACAACTTCTTTAGCCCATGCATAACCACTTGTGTTTTTAACTATGATTTTGAATCTAACGATATCTCCAGGTTGTGCTCTTGTTATGTTCGTTGTTGAGTTTGAAATTGAATAGACAGATTTATAAATTAGAAGTTCTGGTTTATAATTTAAATTCCATGCTTTTGCAAGATTTGTATCTATAACATCTCTTGAAATTGGTTTTTCTCCATTAATGTCTTCTGTTCCTGAAGTGTCTGCACTATTTAATAGATAAGAACCTATTGAAGAAGAGAGAGCATTTGTTGTAATTTTTACAAGAAATTCCAAATATAGAGTATCAAGATTTCCACCAGTTGAACCACCCGAATCATCAGTTGGTTGAAGCGTTTCTCTTATGTGCCATTGGTAACCTGAAAAGCCTGAGGGTGGTTGAGGTGGTGTTTGATAAGGTGCTTGGTTTGGATTTGGTGCTTGATTCCATATAGTTGGTATAGATCCATTTGTTATTGCATACCTTGATGAATTTGGTTGATAAATAACTCCGCTTGGTAAAGTATCATATACATCAACATTATAGATTGGTAAATTACCTCTATTTTCAATTTTTATTCTATATCTTAAAAACTCTCCAGGTTGAGTTCTAACTGGTTCGGTTACGCTTTGGGTTTGTCCAAAAATATCAATTTTTTCAACTATCGATTTTACTACTCTTATTGGGGTTGATGTTATTGTTGTTTCTACTTGAGAAGTTAATCTACCTCCTCCTGAATAGCAACAACTATCTTCATATGTTGCAACATTTATAATTTTTCCCGATGCTTCATTAGATACAAACACTCTAAAAGAAACTGTTGTATCAGCACCAGCTAGAAATTCATAATTTGGCCCCTGATTACTTTCCCAAGTTATTGTGTTTGTATTTGGATCATAAGAGTGGGTAATCCAAGAATAACTATTTCCCCAACCTGGCGGAGGACCATCAGTTATAGAATTTTGGTCTAAAAATAATCCATCTGGAATTGTATCTGTAATTTTGAAATTACGAGAAGGTCCATCACCTGTGTTTCTAACTCTTATCATATAAAGAAGAGAATCACCTGGGGTAGCATATTCCTTGTCAACTGTTTTTGTTATTTCAATATTAGGTTTTAATATCTTTATTTCTTTAACCCAAGGGTCTGAGGAAGTTCCAGGCCATATCGAAGGATAGTAGTATGAATTTCCACTACTTCCAAGACAATCATACCCTTTCATTCTTTGTCTATTATATCCTGGGTCATTACATTCAGAACAATTTCCAAAATTTACTTTAAAATTTACTCTAATTGTTTCTGAAGGTTGGAGTCTTGAAAGATGTGAAACTTGAATAGTCCATGTTAATTTTGTATAAGTAATATCCCCTATTTCTTCACTTGATTGTGTTGGTTCTAAATGAAGCTGAGTATTATCAGGGAGTGTAACTATTGCACTATTTTCTACATAACTTGAGCCAACAGGTATCAAATCATATATCTCAATTGGACCATAAATTGAAACTCCACCATTTGTTAATGAACCATTAGTAAAACTTATTTCAAAGTCTTGGGTTGTACAAACTAAAATATTATCTGGAATTGTTTTATTATATGTCACATTCTTCGAATCTTCAAATGATCTATTTCTTGCATATTTTGCTTGATAAATTGGACAGTTTGAATCTATTGTTCCATTGTTAACAGGAGGACCAATAGGACTGCCAAGATGGCTTGTTCCATCAAAATCAGTAAGATCACTACATCCAGTCCAGATTTCAACATAGTTATAAGAAAGATATTCAGAACAAACTGAATCAATCTGTGCAGTTATCCTGAGATAAAGGGTGTTGTTGGGTTCTATTCCAAAACCAAGATCTTGTTCAATGTTATTCCAGATAAGCTTACCATTTGCAGTACTGTCCCACGGGATATTTGTCCATGAACCAGAAGTTGAACCATATTGATATACTCCAGAAATATAATTTAAATTATGTGATTCTCCACCTGGTTGAAGTATGTCTATTAAATTTGTTTTTGTTGTTGATAAATTACCTCTATTAGTAATTTGTATTTCAAAAGTTATATTTGCTCCTAATTCTTGAGGAAATGTGTTATTTATATATGTGTAATCACTACCATTAACCTGAATGACCCTTTTTGAAATTGATATGTCAGGATTATAGTTTGTAAAATCTCTTTCAAAAATATTTGAAATTTCAGAAGAGACATTCACATTACAAGGTCTTGCAAAATTTGCATAGGATTTAATCTTCTTAAATGTACCTTTAAAGAAGTTGCAGGAGGGGTAAGATTGTATATCGTCAGGTTCTATTTTAAATCTTATTTTTACTTCGTCATTTTGGGATAAATCAGAAAATTGAGAAATGTTATTTGAATCAAAAATCAGCTCATAACCACCAGCATAATCACCTGAAGTTATTTGATTTATCGTTGGATTTCCTGCATTTTGATATGCAACACCATTATATGAATATTCTGCTGAGTTATCTTTATATTTTAAGTATTTCGGTAAATATGTGTGTGAAATAACATTATAAATATGTGTGTTACTTGGATTTTTAATGGATACTGTTACATCTCCTTCTCCACAAAAGTATACATTTGCACTTTCAATTACAACAAGAGCATAAGAGGTTGGTAATTTAACTTGTCCAGTATCGTGGTTTGATTCTTGACAATTACACCAACTTGAGTATCCTTCAACTGTTAAATTATTTTCATCACAACTATTAACATCTGTCTTAAAATATAGTTCAATCTGAGCTGAAGTGAGAATAGTTAAATTACCTAAATTCCAAGATATAGTTCCTGTTGAACCATTTGAAGGCCAGGTAATTGCAGGGTCTCCATAGTTATATGTTATATTCCCAATTTTAATATAGCAACCATCGCTATTAAATGATAAATCATTTCCTAATATTGTTGTTAAAGTTATCTCCCTTGCTGTTCCATCACCACCATTTGATACATACATCTTCCAGTCAACTGTGTGAGAATAGGCAAAATTATTTTGTGGAGTAATCTTTGTATAAAGATTTGCTTTTTTAATTAGAATTATGGAGGGCGAAGTTCCTGAGATAAAGTGGGATTTTCCGCAGTTATCAAGATAGTTTGAGTTAATGATTATAGAAGCATTATCTGAGCAATCCTTTTTCAATTCTATGGTTATTGAGCCATTTTGATAGATTTCATTTATTTGTTGCCAACTCCAAATAAGTGTATTTCCATTTATAGTTGGTTCTCCCTTTGTTCCAGAACACCAAGAGCCATTATCACTATAGGTTGTTGAACCCTGATTATATGTAAAACCATCTAAAGTTATTGAAAGATCAGTATTATCAACATTTGAATTTTCTCTTATTAAATTTATTGTGAAATTATATGTATCACATTTTTCTACAACTTGTGAAATATTACCTGTTATAGAAAGATTTGTTCGGAAGTCACTTACTCTTACACCTTCATAATATTTTGGATCAGTCGAACATCCTCTTGGAAAGCCTTGAATTTCAAGAGTTGACCAATCAATATAATCATTGTATATTGCAAAATTATTTGGATCGTTTGTTTGAGTTGCTCTTGCAGTAAAAGAGATTCTTAATTTTGCACCTACATTTGGAGCACAAGTTTGTAGTCCACTTAAATTTATTTCAAGGGGAACATAGGAATTTACAACCCAACCAGATACTTGCTGAAATCCAGAACCACAATCAACTTCAACAACAATATTTGCAATGTATGAATTTGTATATTGATTATTATCAAGGTTATCTCTAAATATTATTCCATTCCAAGATGATGGTGCATTGTTTCCTGTGTTGAATATATATTCAACTGTATATCTTCTATCATTATGGTTATCAGGATTGCCAGATGGGTTTGTATAAGGAGCTGTATCTTGTGAACAATCAATTTCAATATTTGAGGGATTAGCAGTTTTATTTGAATCAATTATAGCTAATGCCGGATTGTTTATATATGTTGGAAAAGAAGCGCTTACATTTGGAATTGGGCAACCACAGCAATCTACTAATGTTTCTCCATTTGGACCTGATAGATTTACAGTATTTATGTATTCTTGACCTGCGTAACAAGGGTCATTTGTAACATTAAAAGTTATTGTAAAAGTTTGTTGAATTCCATCTTGTAAAGTAACATCATCCCATTTAACCTCTTGTCCATTTACTGTTCCTCCATTATCTGCAGATTGAGGAATAAATGGTGCTGGTAATGTATCTACTATATCAACAACTATACTATTATCTTGGCAATTACCTCTATTATATGTAATAAGTATAGTGTATGTTTTATTTGTTTCTCCCGTATCAACTGGATCTGGCCCTACTTTTTCTATTGTAACTGTTGGTCTTCCAGAAGTAACAGATATTGAAGCTATTTGAGATGGATTTTTAAAAACATTTCCACATGGGTCTTTATATTCAGTAAAATATTTCAATATTTCTGAAGAAAGGTTACATGAGCCATAAGGCATAGAAACTCTAAATGTTAAATGGATTGTCTCTTGGGGATTTATTGTACTTTGAGGTGAACCACCTAAATATGTAAACTCTCCTGTATTTGAATCATAACTCCAATTTGCTCCTATGTTTGATATTTGATAATCTTGTGGAATTGTATCAATTTTCAGTTTAAAATTTTTTGCTACTCCATCTCCATTATTTGTAATTGGAATATCTATATTAGTTGAACCGCAATATGGAACGGAAATATTTGGAGCAACATATTGAATTGATGGAACTGTTGGAATTATTTTTACAGATTGAAGAACATTTTGCATTTGACATTTATTATTTTCATCAACACCCCACCAACCATTAACTGTATTATCTGCATTTGAGCAACCAGAAATTGTAGTGTCAAATACTACCGTGTAATCACCATTTGGAGGAATTTCATCATAAACCCAATTTGGGAAAACACCACTTGATGGTTGTGGATTGAATGAAAAATTATTTGGATTTGAAATACCAATCCCTAAAGTATCTGAAATATGGACATTTCCGATTGGGTCAGATCCAACATTTTTTATATGAATAGTCCAGGTTATTGTATCACCAACTTTCCCCTCTGTTGGATTTGCTTCTTTTGTAATATTAAGAGCTCCACCATTTATTGCTGTAACTTTAAATTCAGTATCAATATAGTTTGTATTAGGATCTTCACAGCCTTGATTAGTACCTTGTACTCTTATTGTAAATAATTTTTCAGTATTATTACAGACTGAACTCTTTGGTGTAATAAAAACATAAAAATCTTTATTTGTCCCATTATTCACACTTCCTGTATCAATAAAACCGTCTCCATTTGTATCATTAAGAGGATTATTTCCGTTTTGATCATGGAAGTAACCTATATCCCACCCTTGATAAAGATTTGTCGTTAGAGAAACATTATAAGTATTAGGTTGGTTACAATTGTTTGTTATTCTGAATCTAAATATAGCTGGATTTTTTACTTGTACTGATAAATTATTTGATGGGTTTATTGAAAGAGAGAAATCTTGTGCGTATGTAAGCTTAAACTTAAAAAGAGGTGTACTAAAAATTAAAATAATTAATAAAATCAAACATAAAATTTTTTTCATAACCACCTCATATCAAATATATATATATATTATATTCTAAATTTACAAATTTATGATAAATTATTTTTTAAAAAAATACAAAATTAAAAAAATTGGATTATAGATATAATTTCAAAAGTTATTAAAAAGATATTTTTATTAATGAAAAGATAGATATATAACCTTAAAAGGTATGGATAAGTTTACTGTATTTTTTATATAAATATTTAATTAATATTAAATGATGAATTCTATAAATTTTTTCATATATTATTTCTTAAATTAGGTATATGGTATAATGAAAGAAAATATAAATATTGGAGGTCATTTGTAATGGCTGATGAAAAAGAAAAAATGTTGAATTCTACTATAAATGAAATAGAAAAAAGATTTGGTAAAGGCTCAATAATGAAACTCGGAGACAAAAGAGAGCTTCTTGATACTGAGGTTA
>Ga0209720_1002995_pt1 | contig 12006 bp, 10 predicted proteins | sample AD_JPNMR3_MetaG_FD_184426 | JGI IMG/M metagenome (GOLD analysis project Ga0209720, IMG submission 184426) | Active sludge microbial communities of municipal wastewater-treating anaerobic digesters from Japan - AD_JPNMR3_MetaG (SPAdes) (version 2) | ecosystem: Engineered > Bioreactor > Anaerobic...
CTTCTTCGTACCCCTCCACGAGCACTTTGCCCGTGAAAGTGCCTTCCATGAGCTTGCCAGCTGGCAGGGCCACAGCCACGGTGCCCTCTGCACCGGTTGTGCCAGTGGCGGCAAAGCCCAAAGCATCAATGTTTATGATGACCTTCATACCTTCTTTCAAAGCCTGCCCTGCCTTGTCACCTAACGAAAGCGTCACAGTGGCATCCTCCCCCACGTAAATGGAGGAAGGCGTTGCAGTTACCACCAAGGCAGGTAGCTCTTCCTCGGCCCTGGCCGGAACCAAAGGCGCCCCCATGATGAGCACCATGAGTGCCAGAACCGCGACCAGTGAACACAGCTTCTTGGTTGTTCCCCTATTTGCCATCTCGGTGATCCTCCTTTTTGTTTCTCATGAAGCAGCACCCCTTATTGCATGCATCGGGGCTGTTTATGATGAACACGGTTAGCCCGTTTCCAGTCATGACCTTGCTATTAATCACCTGCTGCCTCCAGCACCAGTTCAGCGGCGGCGGCGGAACCGTAAATGTCTGTCACGGCAACTTTCACCGTGTAAGCACCAGCACTTGGCAGCTTCACAGCGGTGATGAAGTCGTAGTCAGCCGTGGTTACCACACCGCTGGTTTTGTAAACACTGCTGCCATCAGCCTTTGAGACCACTTCCAAGGTGAAAGAGGCTCCAGGAGCATGAGCAATGTTCAGCTTAACCGTGGCGTTCTCGCCTGCTACCTCGCTCTGCACCGCCGCAGTAGGCTTCGTTGATGGATCATCATAGATTACGTAGGCGAACGCACCAGCTGCGTTGCCAGCACCGTCCACGGCGGACACCGGCAGTGGCACACGTTTTCCTTCCGTGCCACTCAGCTGAGACAGTTTTAGCTGTGTGGTGGCAGTGTTTTCCTTGTCAAACCCGGCAGGCAGGAATTCTTCAGAGACCACATAACCCAGTATGCTGGATTCATCAGCACCGGTAAGGGTTAGCGTCACCACTGATGCCGTGGGCACAAACACGTTCTTTGTCACAAGCACGGCTTCCTTCAAGCTCACAGAAGCCTTTGGCTGAGTGCGGTCAATCCTTACTGGCATACTCATGACCTGCGTTGCTGTGTCCTGACCAGTGATGAGCTTGCCCGGGTAAGCCTGCACTCGAACAAAGTATTGTCCCTCAGGTAACGCCTTGCCCTGTGCATCTGTGCCATCCCAGAACCACGGTTGCTCCCAACCATCGTACCAAGATGGATTTTCTTCGCTTTCCAAGTAGTTGCCCCGCACAAACTCCTCTTCGGCAATGGTTTTTACAACGTTGCCATTTTCATCAACCACGGTAATGGTTAGCTTTTCAGCATTTCTGAGCATGGTGAGCAGCACTTGAAGGCTGTTGTTCATCACGGAATAGGGTGAACCAGCACTGATTGCCAAAGCTGCGGGTTCAAAACCGTCAGCTTTCATGCCCAAAGCCGCATACTCGCCGGGCTGCTGCGGCCAGTAAAGGCCAGTGGAACCCGTCCAGGTGTAATCTTCGTTCCACCAAGGTAAATCAATGATGTTGTTGTTGTCGGGGAACCTGGGGTCACCTTCCATGGTGTCTTCTTCACTGTAAATGCTCCAGTCGCCCAAGTAGCCCATGAACGGGAACACCAAGTCGTAATCCTCGCCTTCAAACAAAATGCGTCCATCAATGAAGGTGTTGTCCCAGTCTGGGTCAGCAGCTACTACCACATCAAGGGTGGCTGTCTTCCCGGCTTCCACTGTTATGGTCTCCGGTGCCTCCAACGTGCCAATTTCAGCCAACCTACCCTGGTTTGACGTGTTGTACTGTGTGTGGGACGTGGTCACATAACCATCAACGGTCGCTGTGAAGGTTTCACTGCCCACATTCTTAATGGTCAGCGTCAACGTGGTACTGCCTGTGAACACTCCCAGTTCGCCGTAGGGCTCACCCGTGGCTTCGCTGGTTATGAAAACGCTGTTTTCAATGGCTTTTGCCACGTTGATTCTGCCTGCTCCTTGCACGCGCGGGCTGTAATACAGCACCGGCTCTGCGGTGTTAACCAAGGCAATCTTTACTTGTTCAGGTGTCCAATCAGGATGTGCCTGTTTAATCACAGCCACGGCACCAGACACGTGAGGCGCTGCCATGGATGTTCCCTGCATGTTTTCATATTTGCCACCTGGCACCGATGAAAATATGCTCACACCCGGAGCTGCCACGGTGGGTTTGAATGCCAAGTTCGGAGAAGGGCCCCAAGATGTGAAGTCAGCCATGGTGTTCGGATTAGCAGGTGCGTAACCTATGGCTTCCTCGTCACTGAACACCACACTAAGGGTTCCGTCAGCATCTGCTATGGCTTTTCTCAAGGTTACCTTGTCAGGACCGTTCACAAATACGGCTGGTATGGTATTTGCAACTGACCCAAGCGCCATGGAAACCAGTGATCTGTCACCATCATAGTTGCCCATGACTACGCCCACGGCGCCTTCTTCCTTAGCAATGCCCACTTTCGCTTCAAAGGTGCAGGTACCTCTGTCAATGAGGACAACCTTCCCCGTATAATCCTTTCCATCTTTTTCGCACAAAATACTGCCCGTATCAACAAGTTCTACTGGCTCTTTCTTAAACGCTTCCACGGGATCGGGCGACTGTGTGCTGAGCAGGTAAAGTACGTGACTGTCACCAAAGACCAATTTCTTTCCCTGAAGCACGTTTCCTTGGTTGTTTACTGCCGCCACCGTTATGGCTGAGCGCGTGGTACCCGGAGAACCCACAGTGGCAACGTCCTTTACGTAGGTCGTACTTGGAGTGCCTTCTTCAGGGTCTCCCGGTATGACCACCGAGTAGTTGCTGTAAGACTCATTTCCGGCAGAAATAACCATGGCAATGCCGGCTTCCACAGCGGCATTTACCGCTTTCTGCTCGGGGTCTTCTGGGTCATCAAAACCCTTGGTGGAACCCAGTGACATGTTCGCTGCAACCACATTCACTCCGCTTTTCTTCAAATTGATCAAGTACTCAATGCCAGCAACGATGTCATCATCATAGGCGTAGCGCCCCTTGTCGCTGAACACTTTTACGGCGATGAGCTTGGCTTCTGGTGCTATGCCCTTCAAAGGCACCTCGTTGCCATCTTTATCGGGGAATACACCTTTTCCAATGCCTGCCACTGTACCAGCTACGTGGGTGCCGTGCCCTCCAATGTCTGGGTTGGCGTCCATGGGGTCAGGGTCGTTGTCGGCAAAGTCGTAGCCGTAAGGAACTTTCTCATTGGGGAACGTGTCATGCCCGCCCAGGTTTTCGTGTTTGTAGTCGATACCGCTGTCGATAATGGCAACGTATGTGCCAGAACCCGTGTACCCCAAGTCCCAAGCTTCCACTGCACCTATGAGGCTAGCGGAGTTCACCATGTTAGGCACTACACCGTCATTAACAGCAGCAACTTGGTCGTTTATTACGTTGCGCCCTGCCAAGGTAATAGTCTTCACAGCACCTTTGCCTTCCATGGAAAGTACATTCTTTAACTGTGAAAGCGGAACCTCCGCAGTAAAACCATTCATGGTGTAGTAAAGATCAGAAGTTTTTTGAGCATCTGGTGCCAAAAGTTTTAAGCGAGCGAACGCCAAAGCATGAGCTGCAGCAGCTTTTGTTTTATAAGTGGGGTCCTTTACGTCGACAGCTTGATCAACCTCCACAATGATTTTTGCTTTTCCATCATTTTCTAAGATGCCTTCATAAACGTCTTTAGGTAAGGTAAGACCATCTTTTAGTGTTACCACATTGCTTCCTTGCGCAGTGGAAACACCAAAATCTCCCTTCTTCAAAGCATCTAAAACAACTTTCTGAGTCGCTTTCAGAGATGGACTACTGCCGTTCTTGCCGTTACTTGCGCCCACTGAAACGGGCACTGCGGTGAACAGCAGAGCAAAGAGGACAACAATACTGGTGGTTAACGAAATTAACTTGGCTCTTCTTTTGCTCCTTGCGGAGCTGCTTCTGTTACCCTTCATTACTTGTGCCTCCCTTCGTTACCAAAAGCATGAAGCATGCACACCGAAATTGCACGTGCACCAGCATGCCTCAAAGAGGTGGCTCAGGGTACCATTTGCTTTCTCCTTATGCGCTTTCTCCCCTGTGCACAGCTACAACCCTTGCTTCGGCACTGTTCCATAAACTACAAGACAACAAAAAAGAGCTCATAAGTGTTAACAATTCATCTGCCAACAGGTAGTTAGAATAGCACCCTTCTTCTTAGGTCGTCCCCCGCAACGCAAAAAACCACACAAGCACAAAGCTATTAGGTTGTCACGCACTCATGTTGCAGTGTCCAGCAAATTACTCATAGATTACGCACACACATTTTTTGCATATTGCTGCCACCGCAACCTGTTATTGTAGTGAATTATATAACAAGAAAACAGTTTTTGTGCAATTATCTTTGCATACAAGTGGTAGGTACAAAAGTAAGCAGGAGCACTACTCATGAGAATTCCCAGAAAGATTTTTAAGGCGCAATGATTTTTGTTTCTACAGGGTTCGCTGCTACCAGGCAGCTTTTAGATTAACTACAGGGTCTTTCCAATCTACGTAGTAGCCAAGTGTTTGAGCTACAAAACGCAGGGGAACCATGGTGGTTCCTCTTACCAGCTCAGGTGTGGTGTCCATCTCCACCGAGATGCCACCGATGATAACTGTGGTTTGATCGATAAACAAGGTTATAAAGGGGGAAGGCTTTTTTGCCTGCTGCTTTTCACGAACAGCCGTGTTTGGTAAGTTATCAGGAGTGTAAATCATGACCTTTTTCATGGCAGGATCGGAAAAATCATAGTCCACGGTGTAACCCAGTACCTCTGCAAAAAACCTTACAGGCACCATGGTTCTTCCTTCTTTTTGGTATGGAGCCACAGGCAATTTGGTAACTTTGCCATTGACACGGCACCAAGGCCTTCCTATTTGAAGCTCCACCTCCAGAGGAGACCGTTCTGGAACAGTTAATGCACTTTCTTTTAGCTGCATGGGTTTAACAATCAAAGAAAACACCATTCGCTGATAACCGGGAACGATTACCACACCCACCAAGCGGCTTCCAGTAACTACTTCAGGCGGCAATGTTATGCGGACTTTACCATCCGTTCCTACTGTGGCAGTGGTTGTGTAATTGCCCACCATAACCGTTACCAGTGAATCAGGCGCTATGGCGGTGGGCGTACTGGCACTGGTTACATCACGCAAAGTAAGTGTGACACTGGCTTCTGTGTTCTCCGTAACAGCCAATGGATATGCGGTAACCTCAAGGGCTTTAAGCGCAAGTGGAGCAAAGAATGTCTGAGCAGACACATTTTTCATAGGTAGTAGGCTGTAGCCCAGAAGACATAAAAACAAAACAATGCAAACAACTTTACGAAATACCCTTTTCATTGCCATTTACTTTAATAACTTGCAACGAACGTGCCACCACACCTTGCCACCACACCTTATAACTCCATTTTTAGTTCAGCGTTTCCAGTAAACGGTTGTAGGCTTCCTCAGCAGGTAGGAGCTGCACACTGCCATTTAAGAAGAGCAAAGTGGGCGCCTTTAACCTAAGCAGTGTGTCCCACTGATGCGTAACCAAGAGCACCACAGCATGGCTTCCGTACTCCTTAAGCGTGTTCTCAATCATGATGGTACTAGGCTGGTCCAAATGCGCAGTTATCTCATCCACCAAAAGCGTTTTTGGTTTAAGCGCCATAACTTGTGTCAAACCCAGCATGGCTTTTTCACCGCCGCTCAGCTTCATGGCATTGAGGCGCCTTTTGCTTTGCAGTAGGCTATTGTCAGGCAAGTGTTTCACATCAAAAAGGCGCAGGTTGTCTTCCACGGAAGCGTTCAATGGCTGGTAGTGTTGAGGAATGTACCCAAGGGGTTTGTCCATATGTAGTGTGCCTTCAAAAGGGAATAAACCTAGCAGAACGCGTAAAAACGTGGTCTTACCGGCACCATTCGGCCCCATAACAAGGCACAGCCCCTCTTTAATCTCCAGATTCACTGTAAAATGCTTCTGCGCAACAGTGAAACGCACATCAGCGCTGAGCACGGCTGGTCACCTCCAAAACCATCGATGGCACCAAACTTATAAGCAGTAGCACTACTCCCATGGTAACGGCATTAGCAAACTGCCCCAGATTTGTTCTGTACATGATCTCCGTTGCCAAGGTGGCGGTATAACCCACTATGGCTCCGCCACTCATGGTAGCAGCACCTACTTCGCCAAGGATTCTGCCCCAGGTTAAGAATCCGATGTTCACCAGGCTGCCGCGTAAATGGAGCATCATGGCTTTAACACGTCTGCTGGGCAGATTAACCTGTATGAATTCTTCCATGTCTCGAGGCAAATTCACACGCTGCTGCAAGCACAGACTTATTGCCATGGGCATAGCAAGTAAAAACTGCGCTACTACCAGTGCTCTGGGAGTAAAGAGCCAGCGAAGGAAACCCAGCGGGCCCTGCCTGGAGAAAAGCAAATAAACCAACAAACCTACCAGCACAGGTGGAATACTGCTTATAGCACGCCAAAAACTCAAATGTGACCACGGGCTTCTAACGAAAGAAGCATAAAGAGTACCAACAACTAAAGCAAAGGCGCACGCCAAAGCCGTGGTTAAGACGGTAAAAACAAGCGTGCGCCCAATAAGTGCTAAATCCACTGTTCTTTAGCTTTCAGCTGTATCCTAAGTGTTTACTCCTGGTCTAAAGGCTCAAAGAAGAACTGTTGCATGAGCTCTCGTGCCTCATCGGTTTTCAAGTAGTCAGCCAGCACTTGGTACTGTGGATCGTTATAAAGGAAGCTGTAAATGTTCTCTCCTTCTGCTGAAGTGGTTATGTAATCCAGGTTGGTGAGCTGATCTTTGTTGTTCATCCAGGTAGATTGGTCGGTAAGGATGTAAGCACCCTTCTCGTTTGCAATCTGCAACGAATTGAGCATTCCAGCTTGGGTTTTTATGTACCAATCACCAAAAGTGTCCGGATCAAGCCCAATGCTCTTCCAAATGTTTCTTTCCTTCACGTCGGTACCGCTGTTGTCGTTGCGGTTAACGAAGGGCAACTGTTTTTCATAAATGACCTGAAAAGCTTCGGGCAGCGTTTTCTCTTTCACACCGGCTGGATCGTCTTTTGGACCCACCAAGTAGAAGTAGTTTTTCATAAAAGGCATACGAGTCCAACCCGCATCAACCAAAGCTTTTTCCAGATCAGGTGCATGTGTGATACCCACCTGTGCATCTCCGCGCTGCAGCAGTTCAATGGTGGCACCAGACCCCTGAGCCACTAAGTTGATTGTGTAACCGCTGACTTTTTCCATTTCCTTAACCAACACCTCAGCTAAGCCTGAATCCCTAAAAGACGTTGTAGTTGCAAGAACAATGGTACCTTTGCTACCTGGCTCCGGGTTACCCGTTTGCTCTCCGCCCGTTTTTGGTTTGCTGCAACCAGCAAGCGTTACACCTAAGGCAACCAAAACCAAGCAAACCAATGACATTTTTACCCAATTCTTTCTCATATCCAAGAACCGCACCCCCTTTAGAATACTTTAATCATTCTAACATACCATGTATGTCAAGTGGTGTGACATGTAAGCACTTTCATGATTGTATGAGACAATTTATAGGTTCTGTGTAGTAAAGAAGAGAAAGGAGAACATACGTTATGCCAGAAAACAAAAGTAATATGCCTTTTAGTCTGGATAATCACTTAGCGTTAAGCGAAGGAAGCCACATAAAGCATGTTATAGCCGTGGTCAGTGGTGACCTCCTCCCACCCCTAAAAGGGGTGAGCTTCCTCTTTCACTGAGGAAAGCTTACGCGGATATAGGGATTGCTCCCCAGTATCCGCGCAGCGGCCTCCCTCTCCGGAGGCTTGAGTTCGGGCCGGTCCAGCCCTACGGCCTGTTCAACACCCAGGCCAAGCCCCTTTCTCAGAATGACAAGTGCAGCGTTCACGTCCCTGTCGCACTTCCAGCCGCACTCGCACTCAATTACTCTGTCCCACAGGGAGAGTTCTCTCCTCTTCCCGCAGGCAAAACACTCTTTGGTGGTGGTCTCCGTCCTCTCCACGGCCACAGGCGTCTCAAGGCTGGTCCTCAACCTTGACTTCAGTCCGCCTATCCCCGAGGAGTGGATCTGCCTGCCGAAAAGCGCCGACCACCCCTTCACACAGTCGTCCTGGAATACTACCTTCCGGTATATCTTCAGAAACGCCAGGACCTTGTTTTGAGCATCTTTACGCCTGTTGTTCAGCTTTTCGTATTCCTTCCTCAGAAGAAACTGGATCCTTTCTCTGTTTCTGGAGCCTTTTTGTGTTCCGGCCAGCTTCCTCTGAAGTTGCTTCAACCTCCGCGTTTCGTGAACTTCAAAGTCTATCCTGATCCCGTTGGATAATGTCAGCTTCGAGCTGACCCCAAAGTCTATCCCGATGTCTTTATCAACTCGATTCCGGGAAGTACTACTGTCTTTCGGGAGGTAGCACGTCACATGCAGGTAGTATCCGCTGGGTTTTCGAAGCAGCACGGCGTTCGCTATCTCCGCATCAGCAGGTATCTGATGCAGACCCAGCACACGGAACTTCCCCAGCTTCTGAATCCTAACCCTGTTCCCAGCAAAGTCTAAGTTGTACGTCACGCCGTACTGCTTGAGCGGTATCGAATTGACAAACCTTTTACACTTAAGAGCTCCGACCTTGCGGCCGTTTTTCTTCAGTTTCCCGAGTGCCAGGAGGTTGTCTTTGAGCCGGTCTGCTATCTCCTGCTTTATTTGGGAGCCGAGGACGGTCAGCTCCCTCTGCTCATAACTATCTCCCGCTTTGACTTCAACCACGCTTACCTTGTTGGCGGGAATACCTAGCCGCTCCGTGTCCGACACCAGCCAGTTGTACAGCCACTTTGCTTCCAGAAATGCTTTCCTGAGCACCTCAGCTTTCCTTTTGGAAAGGTTCTGGAGCTTCAACTCGTACACAGTGGGTTTTTGGGCTTCTCTGCGTTGTCTTGTCTCCTGGAGAGTATTTGTTATCCGTTCCACCTTGGTCATACAGGCTACTTTCCTTTCTGGTCCTCAATGTACTTCCTTATGCTCTCTTCCGATATGTGTCCGACTGACTCACAGTAGTACGAGCGCGTCCACAGGGAGGGAAGCCGGCTTTTCAGGAAAGGAAACTCTTCTCTAAGCACCCTGGAGGTATAGCCTTTCAACTGATGGACGATAAAATGAGGACTATTGGTAGGATCAGTTTTCACGAAGAGATGCACATGATCTGGCATGACCTCCATCTGAACGATTTCCACTCCAATTCCCTGGGCTTTTTGGAGCAACAGCTCCTTCAGCCGCTCAGCTACTTCACCCACCAGGACTTTGCGCCGGTACTTAGGGCACCAGATGAGGTGGTAGCCGATGTTGTATACTGTTGTGGCTGATCGTTTCCATCGTTTGCCGTTCATGGTTTTATTATACTACAAATATAGTTCTCCGCATTGCATCTAACAGTCTAAGCCAGGATGCCTTTCATCCCACCTTTGAAAGGGTGGGCTTTCCCGGCGTGGGATCGTAAACTGGGGTGAGTTGGATTACCTGCTTGTGGATATGCCGCCTGGAACCAGCGATGTGCCGCTAACGGTGATGCAGATGCTCCCACTTCAGGGGGTAGTAATAGTAACCTCTCCACAGGACATGGCACGCTCAGTGGTAAAAAAAGCGTATCACATGACTAATCAGCTTCAAGTGCCTGTGCTTGGTTTGGTAGAAAACATGAGCTACGTAACCTGTCTCCACTGCGGAGAGAAGTTTTCTGTCTTTGGTCAAAAACCCCTTAGTGAAGCTGCTCAGGAGTTCAACGTTCAAGTATGTGCTGAAATGCCGCTGGATCCAGAATTGGCAGAGTTAACTGATAAAGGAGATATTGAACATATAGACGAAAACATAGGCCTAACACTGCAGAGCATGGTGGAGGCTTTGGCATCTATACCCTAACGCACAGAACACTGTGTGCAAACTGGAAAGAACCAAAAAAGGGAGCCCGTTAACGGGCTCCCTTTTTTCTCGTCCACTGCTGCTACTTACGGATACGTTATAGTTACTGTTCTTGCCACACCGTCCCACTTCACAGTAAAGCCAAAAGCTTCACTGATGAAGCGTACTGGTACCATGGTGCGACTGTTCACTATCTCTGCTGGTAGCGGCATGGTAACCGTTTCACCATCTACTGCAGCTTCGTTGCTACCGATGGCCACCTTTATGTTGTGACCGGCAAAGTCGATGGTGGCTGTTTTGGTTGCATCATCCCAGCCCACCTTTGCTCCAAAAGCCTCTGCCACAAAGCGCAGTGGAACCATGGTGTAGTCATTCTTTATGTAAGGTGCAACGTCCATTTCATAGGTGTCCACGTTCACATCCATCTGCTTCGAACCAATGGTGAGTACTGCTGTGTGTGGCCTGTCGTAAGCAAAGAGCCTGTAAGTTACGCTGCTGTTTCCAGCGCTGTCAGTAACTGTAACTTTCATGATGTTCAGTCCCACAAAAGCCCTAAATGCGGCGTCTACTTTCACATTGCCCTCTGCATCAGCATTGGTAAGCACTGGATCCGCTGCCAAGTTCCCAGGAGCAAGAAGCTCCAGCTGAACCTTTACCCGTGGTTCTGTCTTCGCAGTTACAGCAACCAGACGCTCTGTTAGTAAGTCTTTTTCCTTGGGGCTTAGTATTTCAATCTGTGGCGCGATAGTGTCTCTTATAACCTTGACTGATGCCAGTACTCTACCTGCTTCGTCTGTGATTTCAATTAGGTTTTCACCTTCATTGGGTAAAGCCACACCAGTGAGTACGTTTTCACCCTCAGCTACATCGAAAGCTTTTTCACCGATGATTACCTGTTTAAGGTTGGCATCCAGTACCTTCACTGTAATATCCACTTGCATTGTGTTAACCACAGTGCCATCCTGAGGCGTAAGTATGGTTAGACGCTCTTCACCCTCAGCGAGGAAGAAGGGTTTCAAAGACACGCCGGGTATGGCTACTGCTTTGGTCTTGTAGTCCAGTATCTCTTCTTGCTTCATCCCCTCAGGCACGATCATGTCTATAACTGCTGGTGCTGTCCCTTCTTCATTCCCTCCTCCAAACCTCCACTGCTGCGCTTCCGGTGTCACTTGCCGTATCCTGTTTGTTCCATATCCGTCTTGCCCTGCTACCATGACCATTATCTTGCTTTCTGCTGTTAACTCACCTACTACGTCCTTCGGTATATCCACTACTATTTGCCCTGGTGCCCCTTCTGTGCCCTTTATCTCCACTCCAAGATCCGCTGCTGCAGCTGCGTTTATCTCTCCACTGCTTACCTTGTATACCTTGCTCTCCCAGCCTTCTATCTGCAATGCTACGTCCCACTTGAAGTTCTCTGCAAAACTGATGTTCAATCCCTCTATACCCTGTGTTGTGCCTTCATCTGCTTTGTTATCTATGAACAAGAAGTATGTGGCTTTGCTTAGTCCATTGTCACTACCCCATGCGTTGTCCAAGTTACCTACGGTGTATGTGGCTGTGTAACTGCCTTCGTACAGCCCAAGCTCGAACTTCAGCAGATCAAAGTCTCCGTCTTTGAACACGGGGTCTGTCGGATAGGTGTAGTAGCCAGGTCCGTAATCGTCACCTTCTGGGTCCTCTATGACTACTGGCGTTAGCACTGCTACACTGGGCACCTGTATCCAAGGTTTCAAAGACACACCAGGTATGGCTACTGCTTTGGTCTTGTAGTCCAGTATCTCTTCTTGCTTCATCCCCTCAGGCACGATCATGTCTATAACTGCTGGTGCTGTCCCTTCTTCATTACCTCCTCCAAACCTCCACTGCTGCGCTTCTGGTGTCACTTGCCGTATCCTGTTTGTTCCATATCCGTCTTGCCCCGCTACCATGACCATTATCTTGCTTTCTGCTGTTAACTCACCTACTACGTCCTTCGGTATATCCACTACTACTTGCCCTGGCGCCCCTTCTGTGCCTTTT
>Ga0209720_1003002_pt1 | contig 11991 bp, 10 predicted proteins | sample AD_JPNMR3_MetaG_FD_184426 | JGI IMG/M metagenome (GOLD analysis project Ga0209720, IMG submission 184426) | Active sludge microbial communities of municipal wastewater-treating anaerobic digesters from Japan - AD_JPNMR3_MetaG (SPAdes) (version 2) | ecosystem: Engineered > Bioreactor > Anaerobic...
GTGGACGATCCGAGTCAGCCGGCGGACTTCCCGCGCAGTCTGTACTGGGCGGCGGGCTCCGGTCCGGCATGCTGCAATCTCGTGCTGGCCCGCGGACTCTCCGATATGGATCGCCCGGTGGTCCTGGGTGCCATTGCCGGTCTGGCTTCGACGGCGGGCCCGGCGGCCTTCCAGCCGGAGGCCGGGGGACTGGGTCTGGCCGAAGCGATCCGCTTCCCCGATCAATTGGTTCGTCTGCGGGCGGCGTTGGTGCTGGCCCGTATGTTGCCGACGCAGCCGTTCGCCGGCGCGAACGAAGTCGTTCCCGTGCTGGGCTCGGCGTTCGCGATCAACGGCCAGAAAGCCTACCTGCTGATCGAGCCCGACAAGAAGCTGGCCGAGAAGCTCGCCGCCGATCTGGGCAAGAGCGGCGCCAAAGTCATCGTCTCGGACAACCTGGAGCTCGGGCTCGCCCAGGCGGCTCGACAGGTGCCCCAGGTTGATGGCGTCCTGCTCGCCAGCGACATGACCGAGCCCGGCGTCGTTCAGGCAGTCGCGACGTTGGGTCGCGACGAGCGAGCCGCTCTGGCGCCGGTGGTGGTGCTGGTCAAAGAAGGCGGCATGCTGATCAGCGATCGGGTGGCCGAAACGGACGCCCGCGTGGGTCGCGTGCTGGTGGACGGTTCCAGCGCCGAGCAGATCGTGGCCAAGCTCGAGCAATTGGCGCCGGTATACGGTTATCGGCCGCTGACCGCCGAGGACGGCGTGGCCCTCTCGCTCGAGGCCTGCCTCGGGCTGCAGAATATCGCGGCGAAGCGTTCACCCATCTTTGACGTGCGAGCTGCCGAGGCCGCCCTGGTCCAGGCCCTCAACGAGCATCCCTCCGAAGAAGTGCGGATCGCCACGACGCGCGTGCTGGCCTCGGTGAATACGCCGACGGCTCAGAACGCGGTGGCCAAGATCGCCTTGTCGTCCGAGCAGTCGCCCACGTTGCGAGCTGCGGCGTTCGCCTCGCTGGCCGACTCCGCCCGTTCGGCAGGTGCCCGCCTGAACGACAAGCTCTTCGCCGAGCTCGAGACGCAGGCTCGGTCGGAGCCGAACCTCGAGCTGCGAACGGCCGCGAGCCAGGCTCTCGGTGCGATGATTAATCTGCCCGCCGAACTGGCTGTGATGGAAGGTCCGGCTCAGGCCTTAGGCCCGCAGTTGATTATCGACGCCATCCTCAACAGCCCCAGCGGCAGTTGACGCCGCCGTTGGCGGTCAAGGCGCTGGCGCCGCATCCGGCGGATTCACAAACCTGCAAGGGCTCGGGCCGTTCGTTGAACGGCCCGAGCCCTTTTGATAGCTGTCTTATCTGGCGCGGTCTGACCGCGCGTTCGCGGCCGGATCTTTTCACGCCGTCCCCACGGGCTCCAGCGTCGCCTGCAAGTCGGCCGCGAGCTTCTGATACGCCTGCCAGCCTGCGACGTCGATCCGCAACATCTGAGCGAACTCGAGCAGGTGCGGCTCAACCTCGACGATGCCGGCGGCGAGCTTGTCGGTCCCGATGCGGAGTTTCTCGTCGAGCTGTTCGCACACTTCCAGGATACGATCGACGCGCGGCTGCGTGTCGCACAAGTGCTTGCCGAGCAGGTCGGCCGCGCCGACGACGCGGGCCAGCGGCGGTGCTTCCATCCCCTCCACTTCGAGCGGATGCCAATTTACCGCCTCGCAGACCACCTCGGGCAGCTGCCAGTGACCCAGCACGAGGGCGGATGCCTGGGCGTGCGTGATCCCGACCAGACTGATTTCCTTGTGGGCCAGATCGCACTCGCCGTCCGGCCGGTACTGTGCCGCCACCGGCGCGTAGTCGGTGGGCATGGCCTCATCCAGCACCACCACGCCGACGTCAGCCAGCAGGCCGGAGATGAAGGCCTCCTCGCGGAGCTGCGGCTCGACCTCGGCAGCGAACCGCCCGGCCAGGGCGGCACAGGTGAGCGATCGCCGCCAGAAATACGAGATATCCAATCGCGTCGGCCGCTTGCGATCGAGGCTGTCCACGATGTATCGGCCTAGCACGAGCGAGCGCACCCGCCGAATGCCCAGCAGCGTCATGGCCTGCGATAGCGAGCTCACATGACGCGTCACGCCGAAGAGCGACGAATTGGCCAGGCGCAAGATTTCTCCCGCGGTGCCCGCGTCCGACGACAGCACCTCGACGACTTCACGGTAATCGAAATCCGGATCCTGGATAAGCTCCAGAAACCGAGCTGCCACCTGGGGCATGGAGGGAATCGCGGCGGACCGTTTGAGCATCTCGATGACTGCCGTCTCCATCAGCGGCTCCTTGAGGCAACGGATCGTTGTGGCAACGTTTGAATCGGCCCGAATTCCCGAACCAATTAGCAATGCTCGGCCCGTCTTTTGGAGCACTGACCGGAATGGGGCGATTGCGACCAGACCGCGGCAACGGCCGTCTGCATGAGTGCGGCGAGCGTGCCGATTATCGGACGACTTGTGGCAGATCCATCCAGGGTCCGTTTTTTAACGCAGCGCTGCCCCTCGGTTAACCGATGCAGGCTCAGAAGGAGTGTTGATTTTCGTTGATTCGTGTGGTGGAATCGGGCAGCATGCGATCCGTTCGGATACGCTTCGCCCTTGCACCGAATCCTGCTCGAACTTGCAACACGGAGGCGCATGACGGAAATGGAGTTCCGCGTCAACATGACCATCGAAGTGGACCAGGTGGGCAACGGCCTGGCCATTCAGACCCCCATCCCGATTCAGCTCGTCCACCAGCGCGGCAAATGGCGCGGCGAATGCGAGTCGCCGCCCGTCAGCACGCCGACATTCGATCATCTGGAAGAAGCGCTGGCGGCTTGCGGCCAGCAAGTGGCCGCCGAGGTCCAGGGCGCGGTGATGGAACGACCGCTGATCCTGGCCCGCATCACGCCGGACAACATACCGACGAATATGTTTTCGTGATTGATCAGCGGTCCGTTGTCAGTGGTCAGTGGAAAGAAGCTTGCGCGGGTTTTCCACGCGTCCGAGAATCCGACAACTGGCAACTGACCAGTCAAAAAACACCAGGTCGGCGGCATCTCTTCCCTTTCCCTGCCGCGGTTGCTTCCCCTCCTCATCGAGACGTCGCTGACGCTCGATCGCGTCCTCGTTGATGACGACTACCGCAGCGCACGGGCTGAGCTCGATGCCGCCGACCCGGTTGAACTGATCGGCGCCGCTCAACCGGCGTCGGCGATTGAGCGGCACCGTGTCAGAGTCGCCGCCTGCCGCCCGTGGGAATGGGCAGTGCGCAGGCGGCCGGGCGGTCACGGTGACGTGGTCTCGAGGGTAAGGGTAGGATTCCACTCTTCCGTCCACGAGTACAATACCGTCGCCGGCGCGAATAGCGCCTTTTGCGATATTGTCTCGGCGTGATGATCCATGAACAGGACGTCGTTGCCGGCCGGATGCCGTTTGAACTTCTCAATCGGCGCGCCCAGCTCCTCGGGGATGTTGGCCAGCACGTCCATCCGCGAGTTAGCGCCGGCATTGCCTACGCGGCCTTTGAGCCTGGGCGCGTCGTTGACCACCTTGTCGTGACCGCGGGCGTTGATCCACGCGGAATCGGCGTACAGGAGCGTCTTATCCACGAACTTGTAGGCGGTAGCGTTCGAATTGAAGATCAGACGCTCCTGATCGTTGGATGGCTTGATTCCGGTCATGTTGTTCAGTCCGTAGCTGTACTGAATCGTGTAGTCCGGCGGCAGTTTGTAAAACGTGCCGATGCCCAGAGCGTCGGGATAGGTTCCGATGTCGTCACCCAAAGGATAGACGCGGACCGGATCGGCGTCGGTGGGGCAGGCGAAGATCTCCAGCGGGCGCCGGTCGGACTTGATGATGGTCCGCATGGGCTCGAACGCACCGAACACGCTTCCGCCGCCGGTGGCCGAGCTGGCCGAACGGACGGGATACTGCTCCTTGTTGTTGTTGAGGTAAATCTGCGTGGCCAGGCCCATCGACTTGAGGTTCGAAAGGCAGACCGGCACGCGGGCCTGATCGCGGGCTTTGGCCAGCGATGGTAACAGGATCGCGATCAGCAGTGCGATGATGGCGACCACAACCAGCACTTCGATCAGCGTGAAGCCCGAACGTGGGGTTCGGTGTTTGCGGCTCGAAGTCGCAAGCAACGTGGTTTCAGCATGGTTCTTGAACAATTGAGATCTCCTTGGGCGCGGAGTACCTGCGGGATCGCCTCTCCTCCGGCAGAGCCAGGCGATCGGTTCATGGGTTACGGGTTACGGTTACGCGTGTATGAATGGATGAGTGATGACGGTTTGAGGGTTAACAACAACACAACATGGATAACCTCCTGCCCGGTCCGGCGTAACCCCCCGGTCGGTCAAATCTGATAGTCCTCGACGAATACTTTCATGTTGCGTGGGGTGACAAATACCTGTTCACCGCGGGCCAGACGCAGTTGCTGATAACGGTCCTGGGCCATCTCCACATCGACGCGCTCGCCATCGCCGGCGATGAGTTCGATTTTGACCTGCGGTCCGGCGGCATTCACGTGAGCCACGCGAGCGGGGAAGCAAGGATGCCCGTTGGCGGAACGGGCCAGTTCCAGCTCGTGGGGGCGGACGAAGCCCCGAGCCGCCATGCGAGCCGAAAAGCTCAGCGGGTGCGCATCTTCCACCGGCATCGGGCCGAAGAACGTGCGGTTTCCTTCCACGCGGCCCTGGAACACGTTCACGTTACCCAGGAAGTTCATCACGAATTCGTTGGCCGGATGGTGGAATACCTCGTCCGGCGCCCCGGTCTGCTCAATCCGCCCCTGATTCATGACCACCACGCGGTTGGCCACTTCGAGCGCCTCTTCCTGGTCGTGAGTGACAAACACGCTGGTGACCTGGATCTCGTCATGGAGCCGCCGAAGCCAACGGCGCAGATCCTGCCGCACCTTCGCGTCCAAAGCACCGAACGGCTCATCGAGCAGGAGCACGCGCGGCTCGACGGCCAGAGCCCGAGCCAGGGCCACGCGCTGACGCTGTCCGCCGGACAATTGGGCCGGATAGCGACGAGCCAGGGGTTCGAGCTGAATCAGCTGCAGCAGGCGCGTCACTCGCTCGCGGATTTCCTGACGCGAGGGCCGCTGCCGCCATGGCCGCACCCGCAGTCCGAACGCGATGTTTTCAAAGACCGTCATGTGACGGAACAGAGCGTAATGCTGGAACACGAAACCAACGCCCCGTTCGGCGGCCTTGTACGCCGCCACGTCCTGGCCGTGGAAGCGGATGGAGCCGCTGCCGGGATCCGGCTGCTCCAGACCGGCCAGGATGCGCAGGAGCGTGGTCTTGCCCGATCCCGACGGACCGAGCAGCGCGACCAGTTCGCCGGTCGGCACGTCCAGATCCACGCCTCGCAAGGCGGGAAACTGGCCGAAGGTCTTGCTGATGTTCCGAATCTCGATACTCATGCACCCACACCTGTGTCAGACATCTGTCTCCGAGAGCGAGACTCGACGACGGTCTTGAGAATCAGCGTGGCCAGGGCAAGAAACGCCAGCAATGAGGCCACGGCGAAGGCGCCGACGGAGTCGTATTCGTTGTACAGCACCTCGGCGTGCAACGGCACAGTGTTGGTCAGACCGCGGATATGGCCCGACACCACGGACACCGCGCCGAACTCGCCCATGGCGCGGGCATTGCACAGGATGATCCCGTACAGCAGACCCCATTTGATGTTCGGCAGCGTGACCCGCCGGAACGTCTGGAAAGCGCTCGCTCCCAGGACTCGTGCCGCTTCCTCCTCTTCCACGCCCTGAGCCTGCATGAGCGGGATCAGCTCGCGGGCCACGAACGGCAGCGTGACGAAGAGCGTCGCCAGCACGATGCCCGGCACGGCGAAGATGATCTTGATGCCATGCTCGTCGAGCCACGGCCCGAACCAGCCCTGCATGCCGAACACCAGGACGTAGATGAGACCGGCAATCACCGGCGAAACGGCGAAGGGCAGGTCGATCAGCGTCACGAGAACGCTCTTGCCGACAAACTCGAACTTGGCCACCGTCCAGGCGGCCACGATGCCGAACAACGTGTTCAGGGGGACCACGATCGCCGCGACCAACAAGGTCAGCTTGATGGAGGCCACGGCGTCGGGTTCCGTCAGTGCGGCCCAGTAGGCGGAAACGCCATTCTCCAGAGCCTGTGCGAAGATCGCGACCAACGGAAACAGGAGAAACAAGGCCAAGAACACCCACACGGCAACGATCAACAATGTGCGAACCCAGCGCGGTTCGGCGATCGCCCGTTCGGCGGTGCGAGCGGACCCCGGCGGCTCGTACCGAACCGGTTCGAGGTTCATCGATATGTCCTGAACTTCCACACTCATCCCGTTTCCGCTCCGCGTCAGCCGTTTATCGGTATTTCCGTCCACTCCAGCGCTGCAGCGAGTTGATCGCCAGCAGCAACGTGAACGACAGCACCAGCATGACCACCGCGATGGCGGTGGCGCCCGCGTGGTCGTATTGTTCGAGCTTGATCACGACCAGCAGCGGGGCGATCTCCGTTCGCATGGGCATGTTGCCCGAGATAAAAACGACCGACCCGTATTCGCCGATGGCCCGGGCCAGCGCGAGGGCGAAACCCGTCACCACGGCCGGAACCAGCTGCGGCAGGATCACGCGACGGATGGTCTTGTACCGGCTGGCGCCGAGACTCATCGCCGCCTCTTCCACCTCCGGATCAATCTGCTCCAGCACGGGCTGAAGCGTACGAACCACGAAGGGAAAGCTGATGAACGTCAGCGCGATGACCACGCCCAACGGCGTGAATGCCGCCTGGATGCCCAATGGCTCGAGAAACCGACCGACCCAACCGTTCGTCGCCAGAATCGACGTCAGGGCGATGCCGGCGACGGCCGTAGGTAACGCGAACGGCAGATCGATGATCGCGTCGAGCAAACGCCGCCCCGGGAACCGATACCGCACGAGCACCCACGCCACCAACAGGCCGAACACCACGTTGATCGCTGCCGCGATGGCCGACGCACCGATGCTCAATCGGTAAGCCGCGACCGCGCGAGGGTCGCTCACCGTACTCCAGAACCGCTCCCAGCTGAGCCGAGCGGTCTGCAGGAGCAGTGCGGCTAGCGGCAGAAAGACCAGCAGGCTCATGTATGTCAGCGTCAATCCCAGCCCAGGACCGAATCCCGGAAGCACGCTGGGTTGCTTGATTCGCAGCAACGCCATTGCGGTTCTCTCCGTTATCGCCTGGGGCTGTAGATCTGGTCGAACGTGCCACCGTCATCAAAGTGGACCTTCTGGGCTTTGGCCCAGCCGCCGAACAGCTCTTCGATGGTGAACGTCTCGATTTTGGGGAACTTGTCTGCGTACGCCTGAGCGACCTTGGGATCGCGCGGTCGGTAATGATGCTTGGCGGCCAGTTCCTGGCCCTTCTCGCTGTAGAGAAACTCCAGGTAGGCGGTGGCCACCGCTCGTGTGCCGCGCTTGTCCACCACGCGGTCAACGACGGCGACCGGCGGTTCGGCCAGGATCGTGACCGACGGCAGGACGATCTCCAACTGATCGCGGCCCAACTGCTCGATGGCCAGACGGGCCTCATTCTCCCACGTAATCAGCACATCGCCGATGCGTCGTTGCACGAACGTGGTGGTCGCCGCCCTGGCCGACGGATCCAGCACGGGCACGTTCCGGAAGATGGCAGCGACCAGCTCGCGAGCCTTGACCTCATCGCCGTTGTGCTTCTTGACGGCATAGCCCCAGGCGGCCAGATAGTTCCAGCGAGCCCCGCCGCCCGTCTTGGGATTTGGCGTGATCACACCAATGCCGGGCCGGGCCAAGTCGTCCCAATCCTTGATGCCCTTGGGATTGCCCTTGCGCACCAGCAGGACGATCGTCGAGGTGTACGGCGAGCTGTTAAACTTGAAGGCTTGCTGCCAGTCCGAGCGCACCCGGCCGCTGCGGCTGGCGATTTCGTCGATGTCTTGAGCCACCGCCAACGTGACCACGTCCGCTTCCAGGCCGTCGATGACGGCCCGGGCCTGCTTGCCCGAGCCGGAATGGGACTGGCGGATGGTGACTTTCTGGCCGTGCTTGGCCTCCCACTCCTTTGCGAAAAGAGCGTTGATCTCCTGGTAGAACTCCCGAGTCGGGTCGTAGGATACGTTCAGCAATGTGACCGGATCGGCCGCCAGGGCTGCCGCGCCGAAAGCCCAGACCGACCAGATTCCAACGGCATACCTCATTTAGTCCTTCCTCCACTCGCAGGTTGGCAGCATGCCCGCCACCGCGGAGCTTTCCCGCTGCCCGGGGGCTGTTTTCTGCACCCGGGGGCTGCACTCGGCATCCGGCGTGCCAACACGTATTTCGCGGTCAATACCCCCTTTTTTCGAGCCCGGCGCGAGGTCGAATACGGGGTCCCCGTGATCTATACTGGTAGCAGCCGTCAAATATGATGGGTGGGATTCGAGCAGACGCATGGAAGAGTGCAATTCATTACTACTGGAGATCTGGCGAGAGGCGTGCAAGCACATCGAGATTGGTGAGGCCGCCGCACTAATGGCGCCCATTCTGGCCCGGCGTTGGCCGCTGGAAATGATGCTGGTGCGGCGCATCGACCCGAAGCGCTCGTGTGTGGAGACCGTAGGCGTCGGGTTGTGCGGCTCGGCGACCGCTCCCGAACACACGCGGAACGAGTTGTCGGCCGGCCAATTGGAGGAACTGCTGGCGTGGGCCCGCCAAGGCCAAATCCTGCACTTCCATCGTCCTTCGTCCGCACCGGTGCCCGTGGGCGTGCTGCCGGAAGCGGTTCGCAACGATATGCTCGTCGGTCCGCTGACGAGCGCCGAAGGGCCCATCGGACTGGTCGTCCTGATCGCTCGCGAAGGGGCGTGCTTTCATCCAGCCAGCCTGCCGGTTCTGGAGCGTCTGCTCGAGCCGTTTTCGGTGGCCCTGGAGAATGACAGCCGGCTGCGGGAACTGCGGGTGCTGCGCGAGGCGGCGGAGGCCGATCGTCGGTCGCTGCTCACCAAGCTGGGCCGGCAGGACTTCCATGAAGAGATCGTCGGGGCGGATGGCGGCCTCAAACCGGTCATGGACCGCGTCCATCAGGTGGCCCGACTGGACGTGCCCGTGCTGATCCTGGGCGAGACCGGCTCGGGCAAGGAAGTGATCGCTCGCGCGATCCACACCCGTTCACAACGGGCGAACGGACCGTTCCTCCGCGTCAACTGCGGCGCCATCCCTTCCGAACTGATCGACTCGGAACTGTTCGGCCACGAGCGAGGCAGCTTCACCGGTGCCATTGCGACGCGCAAAGGATGGTTTGAACGAGCCGACGGTGGCACGCTGTTTCTCGATGAAATCGGCGAGTTGCCGCCCGCGGCGCAGGTGCGTCTGCTGCGAGTGTTGCAGGACGGCGTGTTCGAGCGTGTGGGCGGTCAACGGCAGATGGTCGTGGACGTGCGCATCGTGGCGGCCACGCATCGCAACCTGCAAGAGATGGTAGCGGCCGGCCAATTCCGCGAGGATCTATGGTACCGCATCGCCGTATTCCCCATCGATTTGCCGTCGCTGCGAGACCGTCCGGAGGACATTCCGGCGCTGGCGGCCCACTTCGCCCTGCGAGCCTGCCGTCGGTTCGGCTTCCGCCCACTGGCCCCCACGGCGGCGGACATCGAGTTGCTGCGGTCCTATCACTGGCCCGGCAACGTTCGCGAACTGGCCGCGGTCATGGACCGGGCGGCCATCCTTGGCGATGGCAAGACGCTGGAAGTTTTCACAGCCCTGGGTGCGGCACCAACCGTCGGTGCCGCCGCAAGATGCGCGACTTCGTCGCGGCAGGACAATTCCGCTCCCTCGACGAAGGGGAACGGCCTGCCCACGCTGGACGAAGCCATGGCGGGCCACATTTGCGCCGTGCTGGAGTACACCGGCGGACAAATCGAGGGCGACAAAGGGGCGGCCCGACTGCTCGACATCAATCCCCACACGTTGCGGGCCCGGATGCGCAAGCTGGGCATCGACTGGCAGCGGTTCCGCAAGTGAAACGGCGACTTGGGCGGAAAGAGGCTCGCCAAGCGGGCTGAAAATGGTACACTCATGGCACGCGTGCGGCGGTGCCAGCGCACGTCGCCGGCCGCCGAAGGCTGAGAGTATCCAGAAGCTGGCTCGCATTCGACCGGCCAGCATCGGAGGTGGTGCATGGAGGCGCCTGCCAAGACGGGTGGAACCCGCAAGTCACGTCCGCGTCGCGACCTCATCGGCCGTCTGAGCACGCTACCGCCGATCGAGTTTCTCAAGAAGCATAATCCGCTTCGCCGTCGTCGCCGCCGGCCTCAATTGGGTTTCGATCAGCCGCCCGCAGAGATCCGGCGTCTGGCGCTGCCGCTGCGGCCCGCGCCGCCTTCTTTGTCCATGCGTCTGTACGTGCGGGTCCGGGAGATCGGCGAATGGATGGCCGGCCGGTTGACCACCGCGGGTAAAGCGGCCCGACAGGTGATGCGCGCAGCGATCCTTCGGGCCACTGCTATCGCAGGCCGCACATGGGAACTTGTCAGACCCGCCTTCGTGCGAGTAGCGTCCGCGGCGAACGGGGTTTTCCGTGCACTCGCCCGTTCTCGGCTTGTCCGCTGGCTCGAACACCAGGCGTCGATGGTGAGTGCACGCCTGTCGGCCCTTGCGCCGGCAGACTGGGAGCCGGGGCAAACCACGGCTCTCCTGGCGCGAACGCAACGCGTCCGCCGCACGCTGGTGGGGCTGGTGGTCTGCGAATGGACGGCCTTGCTCGGGCTGCTGATCGTGCTGGGGATCCTGGCGGTGGCTGGCCGTGGTTGGGATCGCATGTCGATTAACGCCTGCGGCCTGATCCTCTCAGCCATCAGTCTGACCGCCCTGGGCATGCAAGCTTGGCACCAACGGCTGGTCGAGGCCTGGCGAGGGATGGAACTGTTCATCTGCGGAAGCTGCGGCGAACTTCGCAACTTCTCTCCTTCGCTGGCTTGTCCGGAGTGCGGCACGGCAGACACGCCGGTGTTCCCCGGTCAGACGCCCGAGGCATGGGCTCGCGGGCGAACGCTGATCAGCCCGCTGGCCGCCGCCGGGCCGGCTCTGCTGGCCAGCATGTTGCTGCTGGCCGCGAAAGTCGTCTGACGAAGCGCAGCCGCCCGCGCCACACGCTGTCACTGGTCCGTCCCCATTCAGGCTCCTACCCTACGAACAAGGTCACGCTGGCGTTACGCGCCGGCGGTTCGGGCCTTTGCAGGCGTTCCCCCGAGGTGAGTGCTGATGAGAGTTGGCGTAGTCAGGGAGACATTTCCCGGCGAGCGGCGGGTCGCTCTCGTGCCGGGCGTGCTGGCGAGCCTGAAGAAGGCGGGTCTGGAGGTGTTGATCGAAAGCCAGGCCGGTGCGGCCGCCGGTTTCACGGACGCCGAGTACCAGGAGAAGGGTGCAACCGTCGTGGCCGATCGCGCCGAAGTGCTGCGGCAGGCAGACGTCCTGTTGCAGGTGCGCACGCTGGGAGCCAATCCCGAGGCGGGTCCATCGGATCTCGAGCACTTGCGGTCCGGCCAGACCCTCATCGGTCTGGCCGATCCGTTGATCGAGGCTGCGGCCGCCGGCGAGTTGGCCCGGCGCGGCGTCAATCTCTTCGCTATGGAGCTGATCCCGCGGATTACTCGTGCCCAGAGCATGGACGTGCTGTCTTCAATGGCGTCCATCGCGGGCTACAAGGCCGTGCTGCTGGCGGCGGCCGAGTTGCCCAAGCTGTTCCCCATGATGATGACGGCAGCGGGAACGATCACGCCGGCCAAGGTCTTCGTCATCGGAGCGGGTGTGGCGGGCTTGCAAGCCATCGCGACGGCTCAGCGGCTGGGGGCCATCGTGCACGGCTACGACTTGCGGCCGGCGGTCAAGGAGCAAGTGCAGAGCCTGGGAGCCAAGTTTGTCGAGCTCGACGTTGCCGCCGCGGATGCCGAGGCCAAGGGCGGTTACGCCAAGGCCATGGACGAGGA
>Ga0209720_1003004_pt1 | contig 11984 bp, 10 predicted proteins | sample AD_JPNMR3_MetaG_FD_184426 | JGI IMG/M metagenome (GOLD analysis project Ga0209720, IMG submission 184426) | Active sludge microbial communities of municipal wastewater-treating anaerobic digesters from Japan - AD_JPNMR3_MetaG (SPAdes) (version 2) | ecosystem: Engineered > Bioreactor > Anaerobic...
TCTGACACTCTTCGCTTTAACTCTTCTTTTATCTGACTGTTCTGGACTCTATTCTTTCCAGTCTGTTTGAAAAGCAAATTACCTTCCCTATCTGTCATTACCAATACAGCAACATTAGGATGGACAGTATTTATAGCTTGCTCTTTTTCTTCTACAGTTTTAAATTTGCGGCCTTTTTCTGAATATTGCATTAATAACTCGTCAACTTCTGTTATTCCAGAGAAACTAATTCCTCCTTCTAATCCTTGAATGGCAGATAAGATTTTATGTCTCCATTTGAAACTTGTTGGTAAACTTATACCAACTTCTTTTGCGCAGGCTCTGAGGCTTTTACCCTCAAGCATGCATTTTATATAATTCATTAAAAGATAGTATTTATGAGAATAATAGACAAGTGATTTTGCAGTTTCTCTGAATCTATACCCACATTTTTTACATTTATAAACTTGTCTACCATCACTCTTACCAGCTTTAGTTACATATTCACAATCACATCTGGGACAAATAGGAGCTGTTGATAAAATCTTAATTCTCTGATAATCTAATGCTGTCAATTTGTTCTCGTTGAGGAATTCATATAGCTTGTCTAGAAATTCTCGTTTGCCTTCTTTGGTTAAAGCTAGTATTTTTTCTATGTTTTCAGCTGAATATTTCATAATTTTTATTTTTTACAAAATTAATAAAATTTTTAACATGAAAAGTTAAACATAAATGTTTTATTTTGATGGATAAAATTTTTTTAAAATTTTATCCATCTTACCAGCCTATCCATCCCACGTTTAACTCTCAATCCAAATAATTTAAATATTTTTACTTTAGCAATTCATTAAATCTTGACATTACTTTGTCTATACTAACTTTTCTAGGACGAATTATTTTCTCTATTTCTTTTTCTAATTTAGTCTTTTGTTTTTCGTCTAGTTGCTCATAAATTTTATTAAAAATATTTTCTGGCAATTGTTTAGATAATAAAGCCAATTCCTTTAATGTAAATTCTTTAATTATTGTTTCTAGTTGTTTTTTTGTGAGTTTGATATTATCCTTTTTGTTATTTCCCTCAGCAGATTTTTTAACATCAGTTGTTTTCAAACTTTTATTTGTAGTTTTATTAATTTTAATATCTTTTTGTTTTTTAATAACATTTAGTTCTTTATCAGCTTGTTGTGATAAAATATTTTCAATTCTAGTTATGAAATCACTTAAAATATTCATATAATTAATATATGCATCATAGGGTGAGCCATAAGGATTAAAATATTTATGTACATCGCCATCAGAGAACCATTTAGTACACATATAATAAAAATGGTCACTTGTTTGTAGATATAACCAATCTTTGAAAATATCAGGATTATTTGTTTGTAAGACTTTATCTCTTAGCGAATATAATGTGTTAAAAGCATCCTCTTGTAGATCGTTTCCTAACCAAGCTGTGAGATCTCTTTCTTCATCTGCCCAGGAAGTAGGGTATGGTACATGCAGTGGAGCAACAGGTTGAAGTATTTCTATGAGTTCTGTAGGATTAGCAAACTCATAATCTGAATGTGAAAATATTCTACCTGGTAATGCCCTCATAAAATCAAAGATACCTGTTTCCTTCCATTGATGTTCTCCAAAAGTTTCATAATCCATAAATAAATTAACAACTTCATGGTTTTTATCAATATTATTTAGCCAGTCTACATATTTATCTGCTGTCAATGGCCATTGGTCCCAGTCTCTGTTAGAAAATCTGAAAGCAATATCATCGCTAAGTTGATAGTCTTTTAGTAAAAGTTTAAGTTCTGGATTTCTGACGTTATAATAAAGAAAATGTGGACTTTTCCAACCTAATATATGTTTAGCTCCCTCTGCCAGCATTACTTTATAACCCAGATCTGCTACATATTCACCTATTTGGTCACTATAGATAAGCTCTGTATTTCTAAAGGTTGTACTAGGTTTCACACCTAATAAAGATTGTAATTTTTCTTGTTGTAAATTAATCTGAGAATAAAATTCTTCTTTAGAAATCACAGATGCCAAAGAGTGGCTATAAGTCTCTGCTAAAAACTCTACTGCACCAGTATTGGCTAATAGTTTGAAACTCTCAATTACTTCTGGAGCATATTTCTCAAATTGCTCAAGGGCTACTCCAGAGATAGAAAAGGCCACTCTAAAACGTTGCCCAAATGTTTGAATAAGTTCATACAGTAATTGATTCATGGGCAAATAACATTTATCTGCAACTCTACGTAGTATATATTGATTTTGATAATCATCATAATAATGATGATTAAGTCCTATGTCAAAAAATCTGTAAGTTCTCAATCTTATAGGTTGATGAACTTGGAAATAAAAACAAATATATCTCATACACTTATCATTTTAAAATTAAATATTCTTGTAATAAAGATTCATACAGTTGTTTAACTTCATAAGCTGAATTATCCCATTTTAACTGATCTACCTCATCTTTACTATATTTTTGAAACATTTTATTAATAGCTGGATAATGTAAAATGCCATAAATAGCGTTAGCCATAGCATCTATATCCCAAAAGTCCACTTTAATAGCATGTTTAAGAACCTCTGCTACACCACTTTGTTTAGAAATTACTATTGGAATATTAGACATCAAAGCCTCGAGTGGCGAAATACCAAAAGGTTCAGAAACACTTGGCATCACATAAACATCACTATACGAAAGCACTTCTTCTACTTCGGGACCTTTTAGAAAACCAGTAAAATGAATCTTGTGTCCTATACGATATCGAGCTGCTAATCTGATTATTCTGGGAAACATATCTCCAGAGCCAGCCATCACAAATCTCACATCATTATCATATTGTAATAATTTGCGAGCAGTTTCTACAAAATATTCTGGTCCTTTTTGAAAAGTTATTCTCCCAATATAAGTTACTACTTTTTCTTTATAAGGTTTCTGCACTTTAGGTCTTGTATTAAAATTAAAAGCGTCTGCACCATTATAAATAGTAAATACTTTGTCAGGATTAATACCATATCTATTGATCACTATATTTCTTGTAAAGTTAGATACGGTGATAACTTTATCAGCTTGCATCATACCTTCACGTTCGATATTATATACATCTTGGTTAATATTTTCACCACTTCGATCAAACTCCGTAGCATGTACATGCACTACTAGTGGTTTACCACTTGTGTTTTTAGCTGATATACCAGCAGGATATGTTAACCAATCATGAGCATGTATTACATCGAAATCATTTGTAGCAGCTAGAGCACTAGCAATTAATGCATATCTAGATACTTCATACATTAGATTAGGGCCATATATACCTGAGAATTGATATTTTTGTTTAAAAAATTCATTTTTTGTAATTTCTTCTTTAATTAAATTTTCATATTCTTTAGTATAATATTCCGGACTAATATAAGGAATTATTTTAGAAGCTATTTGTATATATTTCAATCTTTTCCAAAGTTCTACAGTAGATTGATCTTCTAGATTAATTTCAAAATCTGAAGCATTTACTATTCTAATTTCATTATCTTCGTCTCCAAAGGCTTTAGGAACAACAAAAATAATCTCTACACCTTGCCTCAGGAGAGCTTTAGTGAGCCCATAGCAGGCTGTACCTAACCCACCTGAAATATGTGGTGGAAATTCCCAACCAAACATCAATACTCTCATAGATTTTTATATTTTTCAATTAACCATTTAATTCTCATAATTTCTGCTACACTCCAAGCTTGAGAAATAGCTCCACCAGGTTTGTGTGGTGGATCACCATCAAAGACCTCACTTATACTACCTACACCATGTTCAGATAAAGTTGACTCTAAATCGAAATAAATTTTTTCAATAAATGGAATTCCATTTTTACCAAAAATTCTAAGATATCCTTCAGCGAAAGCACCTAAAAGCCATGGCCACACAGTTCCTTGATGATATGCGAGATCTCTCTCTTTTATAGGTCCTTCATAATGACCACGATAATGTGGACATTTGGGACTTAAAGTTCGCAAGCCTCTTGGTGTCAAAAGCTCTTGCTGTATTCTCTCTAGAACAGATAATCTTTTTTTCTCATCTAGACAAACGTATGGTAAAGAAGTTGCAAAAACCATATTAGGACGTACACACCAGTCTTTTTCTCCATCATCTACACAATCAGCTAAGTAGCCATGTTGCTCATCCCAAAAAGTTTCTAAAAAAGAGTTTTCAATTTTTTCTTTTAATGGTAACCAATCATCAATAAATTCTTTATCATTTATATGTTCAGCTAAATAAATAGCATAGCAAATAGCATTATACCATAGAGCATTGATATCTATCGGTTTCCCGTAACGAGGAGTTACTGGTTTACCATCTACAATAGCATCCATCCAAGTTAGAGCATATCCCGGTAATTTAGCATTTATCAATCCATCCTCACTCATCCATATTCCTTTAGCCTCTCCATTACGATAGCCATAAAGTATAGATTGTAAGTCATTTTTATATAATCGCCAGATTTTCATCGGTGTTTCATTAGTAAATAATTGATATTGCTGCAAAGTCCAGAAAAGCCATAATGATGTATCAGCAGAATTAATAGCTACGCGTTGCTGTTTACCTACATTGGGCAGTAATGGACCTTTTTTATCAGCTAAAAGCGTATCTATAGCCTTTTTACATAGATCATAATTACCAGTTACTAATGTCAACCCTGGTAAAGAAATTAGAGTATCACGTCCCCATCTGCCAAACCAATGATAGCCAGCTTTTATCTCCACATCATTACCTCGCTGAATGATAAATTGCTGAGCAGAATTAATCAAATTATTTTCATAACTATCGCGTGGTATTCTATTTTTTAGCTCATTATTAAATAACCTTTTTAGCATATTAGGTTTAGTCTCTGATAAACCTGCACTTATAATTACACTTTCATTTTTCTTGATAGGAAATTCAAAATATCCGGGCACAAGTAAATCTTCATGTCCATCATAGCCACGTTCTAGCTCTTTCCTATATTCTATATTATAATACCAATCTGGAGCATGAACATATTTAGACTCTTTAGAAATTTGTATATACAATGAACTATAACCTTGGTATAGCTTCATAATGATTCCATTCTCACATTCTTCATAATTTTTATTAGCATACATATTTGCTTTACTGAGAGTGTGATAATTTCTAAAAGCTAAAAATGGCTTTAAACGCAATAATGTATCGCTATGAGCATCTAATAGAGTATATTTGATGAGGACTCTATCTTCTTTATTTATAAATAACAATTGTTTAGACAAAACTACACCTCCTACACGATAAATAAGAGTAGGAATAGGTACACTTTGAAATTCCTCAACATATTTATGCCCTTTAGGAAAATAAATAGGACCAGGATATTGATGAATACCAATATTAAACTCAGCATCATGCTGTATAATGCTCTCATCTATAGCAGAAAGGAAAACATGTAAATCATCATCTAATTGAGGTTGGGGTGAAACTAACAAACCATGATACTTTCGCGTATTGCAATATATAATTGTAGTGCTCGCATATGATCCAGCTCTATTAGCCCTGATAATCTCTCTATTCAATGAAAACTCTAAATTTACAAGCTGCTGTTTGTCAAATAATAAATAACTCATACTCAAGTATATTTTTTGCAAAATTAATAAAATAATGTCAATTTATAAAATAAATATGTTAATTAAATGTAAAATAATTGTTATTTGTTTATTTTTTTTCAACTATAATAATATAATAAAAATTATAGAAAAATCTCATATTCAAAAATGCGGGATTAATTAGAGTAGACTAATAATTTTGGAGTTATTTCATAAATTAAAAAAATATTTGGGAAAATTTATTATCTAAACTCTTATATCAAAAAAATAAAAAAAATTTTTTTTATTTAAAAATTTTTTATAATTTTGCATGTCAAACCATAAAAAATGAAAATGGATATGAAAAATTTAGTAGTAGTAGCATTAGTAGCAGGTATGATGGTATTAGCATCATGCGGAAATGCTCAGAAAAAAGCAGAACAAGCAAAATTAGACAGTGCACGTATAGCAGATAGCATTGCAAAAGTACAAGCTGATAGCGCACGCATAGCTGATAGTTTAGCTCAAATCGAACAAGCAAGATTAGACAGCATTGCTCAAGCAGAAGCAGCTAGTCAAAAACCAACAACACAAAAACCAACAACACAAAAACCAGCAACACAAAAACCAGAAACTCAAACTCAACAAGTAAAAGCTGGTCAAGGTAAAGGCTAAGAAATTTCTTACATAAAAGAAAATAGAAAAGCCACTCATCATGAGTGGCTTTTTTTATTTAAACTTTTCGTTCAATATCTTTTATATTATTGAAAATGGAATATATTTCTTCCAGACTTGTCGCTTCTAATAATGCGACACGATATTGTTTTATATTAGCAATGCCTTTAAAATAATTTTTAAAAAATTTTCTCATTTCAATGATAGCAATTTTTTCATTTTTCATTGCTGCGAGTTCGTTGAGATGCCTTTCGCATATTGCTAATCTCTCGTTAATACTTATTGATTTTGGTGAAATATTTTTTAAAATATAATCATTACAATCTCTAAAAATCCACGGATTGCCTATAGCAGCTCTACCAATCATCACACCATCTACACCATAATCATCAAATAAAAGCTTTGCTTTCTCAGGATTATCTATGTCTCCATTTGCAATGAGGGGAATAGAAAAAGAAGAATCAGATTTTAATTTTAAAAAATAATCCCAATCAGCATTACCAGAATAAAGTTGTTTCCTAGTACGGGCATGTAGAGTCAGAGCTGCGATGCCACAATCTTGCAATCCACGTGCGATCTTATCTATAATAATTGAATTTTCATCCCACCCTAATCTAGTCTTTACTGTTACTGGTACATTTACATTTTTAACAACATTTTTGGTTATTTCTAGCATTAATTCAGGATTTTTTAATAAAGCGGCACCAGCACCTTTAGACACAATTTTTTTCATAGGACAACCAAAATTCAAATCTATAATATCTGCACCAGCAGATTCTACTAATTTAGCTGCTTGTCCCATTATTTCTGGATCATTACCAAATATTTGAACTACAAAAGGGAACTCATCTTCATTTTTACTAATTTTATCAAAACTAACTTTTACATTTCTAATGATTGCATCAGCAGAAACGAATTCAGAATATGTAAGTGTAGCTCCCATTTCTTTACAAATTTTTCTAAATACTTTATCAGTAATGCCATCCATAGGAGCTAAAATTATTGGATATCTACTAAGGTCAAACTTCCCTATTTGCATAGTTTTTTATTAATTTTGCAGTAGTAAAATTAATAAAAATGAACGATATTAAAATTAATTGGAAAAGTTTTTTAACTTTCTTAGCATTATTCCTGGCAGCAGCATTATTTTTTAACCTCGCCATGTCATTTGTACTTTTATCAACAAATAATTTAAGCAACCCCCGAGCAATAATGTTAGCAAATACTATCGCACATTTATTTACTTTTACAGGAGTAGGAATAGCTTTCCCATTATTAAATAAATATAAAATTTACGAATTTTATCAAAATAGACCATATAAGGATTTGCTATTTTTAATACTAACGTTTTTTGTAGTTTTATTAATCCAACCATCTTTATCTTTATTAACTGAAATAACCAATTTGATAAAATTACCATCAAATATTGATAATTTTTTTAGCCAATATGAAAATATGGCAAATGAATTATTGAAACAAACAATGAGTGGTAGTGGTATTGGCTTTTTGTTATTGAATATAGTCTATGTGGCATTGGTGCCAGCTGTTGGTGAAGAATTAATCTTTAGAGGAATAATACAAAAATATTTAATAAAATTAACAAAACATGCATGGATTGGCATTATCTTAACAGGACTTATTTTTAGCTTATTCCATTTATCCTGGAGTACAATTTTAGCAATTTGGTTTTTTGGGATTATTTTAGGAATAGTATATTATACCACTGGCAATATCTGGTATTCTATATTTATGCATTTTATAAATAATCTAATGGCAACCCTCTCATATTGGTTAGCTAGTAACAATAAAATTTCTTATTCATTAGAAGAAATTGATAATATTAAATTTCCACTATGGACAGAATTAATATCACTAATATTAATGATTTTATTTATAATTTTTCTATTAAAATTTATTAAATTAAAGAGAGAAAACACAAAAGATATTTGATGAAAACAAAAATTTTTCAAACAATAAATATAGATGATGAAAAATATATAAACTCTTTGATAAAAATATATCCATATATAGAATTACGCTTAGATTATATCACAAAAACGAATATTGAAAATATTTTCACAAAAAAAAATGATAAAAATGAGATTATAGCTACCATACCTATCAAAGGAACAAATAATGAATATGCATTTGCAGTACTCAATAAAGTAATTAATCTGGGAAGCGATTATATAGACATAAATGTAGAAAGCTTAAAATATCAAGAGACTACTGCAATAATTAATTACGCAATAACAAAAAAATGCAAAACAATTTTATCAGTTCATAAAATAAATGGCATAATAGACATTAATGAAATAGATGAACTTTTAAAGCAACAAAAAGAATATAAAATCGATTATCTAAAAATCGTGCTAAACCCTGCAAATGAAAAAGAATATCAATTTTTTTGTAATCTATACAAAACATATAAAAATATAATATTTTTATGCATTGGTAAATATAGTATGGATTCTAGAATTTTTGCAATTAAAAATGAAGTTCCATTTATTTACACATTAAGTGATGAAAGCGTAATGATGTATGATGGTCAGGTATATAACAGTGATTTAATGAGGAGAATAGAAGAAAGCATAGGATGAGGGTTTGAGAGGAGATGGATTGCAAAAGGAATGTTAAGAGGTTTGTATAACATTTATATGTTATACTTTAAACATTTTAAAATTTCAATTAAATTTATTAATTTTGTGTAAATATTTTAATTATGAAGGAATTAATAGAAAATATTGATAAATACTTGGCTCTGCCAAAGGATCACAAACGTGATTTTCTTGATCAGCTATATCAGTTTCTCGTCAATAACAATGCTACAGCTGTAGATTACCAAAAAGTAAAAATTCAATCTACCGCAGCTATCTGTCCAGATTGCAGAAGTGAGAATGTCATAAAGGCTGGTAAAAGAAATGGCAGATAAGTTTACAAATGCAAATCCTGCGGTTATCAATTCCGTGAAACAGCTCGCACCTTTGTCTATCGCATGCGAAAATATCCATTAATGCTTGACTATATGAGATGCATGCTCGAGGGTAAAAGTCTTCGTGCATGTGCTGATGAGGTTGGTATTTGTCTGAAAACAAGCTTCGAATGGCGGCACAAAATATTAGCTGCTATTAGAGCTTTAGAAGGTGGTATAAGCTTTTCTGGTATTGTAGAAGCTGATGAACTGCTAATGAATTATTCAGAAAAAGGTAGAAAGTTTAAAAGCAAAGAAGAATATATGCGAGCTAAAAAGAAAAAACATCCAAAGGTAGCAGTATTAGTAGTTACCGACAGAGAAGGTAATTTACTTTTCAAACATTTAGGAGATAAAAAAGTTAAGAATGAGCAATTGAAAGAAGAGCTAAAGAATAGATTGTCTGAAGGCAATCTGATATGTGTAAAGCCCAAGAAAGAGTTCAAAAAAGCTGTGAAAAGTTTGCAAAGTAAAAAAGTGATTGTAAACAAAAGACAGATAAAACGCGGAATTTATAGTGTAAAGATAGTAGAAAGCAAAATAAGTGATTTCAAAACTTGGGTGAGTAGATTTCACGGAGTAGCTACGAAGTACTTGCAAAGCTATTTGATGTGGTTTGTGATAATGAATAAATATTTAAAAGAGTTGATAGATCCTGACATTGGCAGACTATTGAACTTGTCATCGCACGACAGATGGGCGTGGGACAAGTATCGAGAAATAATAACTCAAAGATATGAATAACATACTGTAAAGTATAACAAAAATTTGCTACTTCTCAAACCCTTTCTCAATTCTCTAACCTTATTTATTTGCTAAAATTTCCTTAATTTAGCTATTTAATATATTATATTTATCATGTGTTTTCATAATTCATTAATCGTAGATGCTGTAAAGATAGAAAATAGATATAATGCAAAATTTATCCCAGGTAGTGAGTGGCAACCTATTTATCATGCTACTGCATTTAGTTTGCCTGCTTGGCCTATTATTGCTAATGAAGCTCCTAGTGTGATTCAATTTTTTCAATGGGGTTTAATCCCTTTTTTTATTAAAAATAAAAATATTGCAGATGATATTCGTTTTAAAACCTTGAATGCTAGGATAGAAACTCTTCATCAAAAAAAATCATTTTATATCTCAGCAAAGAATAAACTTTGTTTGATACCTTCTACAGGTTTTTTTGAATGGCAGCAAATTGGCAATAATAAACAGCCATGGTTTATTAGATTAGCTGATGAAGAAATTTTTTCTATTGCTGGCATATGGGATGTATGGCATGATCCTTTTACTGGCACACAATATTATACTTTTTCTTTAATTACACGAGAGGCTGTAGGAATAATGAAAGAAATCCATAATACTAAGCAAAGAATGCCATTTATTTTACCTAAATCTATAGAAAAAGAATGGTTGTATGCTAATACTCCCGAAAAAAAAGAAAAATTACTCAAACAGTCCAATGATATTAAATTTAATGCTTATAAAGTTTCTTCCTTAGTGGGTAAAAGAAACATTAATACTAATATCCCAAAGGTAATTAAAAAAATAGAGTGATTTATTATTTTTATATATTTGTATTTTAATTTTATTTGAAAATGATTAATCATAATTTTTCTTTTTACAAATTTCATGGTGCAGGGAATGATTTTATCTTATCAGATACACGCGATAAGAGCGATAGTTTATTTGATTCCGCTTTAATAAAGAAATTATGTGATAGACATTTAGGCATAGGTGCGGATGGATTAATATTACTAGCTAACCCTAATAATAATTCTAGCATTTTTTCTATGATATATTATAATTATGATGGGAGTAGAGCTATTATGTGTGGTAACGGAGCCCGTTGTATTTGTGCTTTTGCTAATTTACTAAATCTTATTGATATAGGTAAGAATTTTAATTTTGATGCTGATGATGGCATTCATAATGCAATGATATTCAATAGATTAGAAAATAACTGGGATGTGGAAATTAGTATAAATATTTTATCTCAAATTACTAGAATTGATGAGCATTCTTTTTTTGTGAATACAGGTGTGCCTCATCTTATTAAGTTCGTTGAGAATGTAGATTTGCTCGATGTATATAATGAAGGTAAAATACTTAGATTTTCACCAGATTTTGGTAATGATGGTGCAAATGTAAATTTTGTAGAATTAGGTGAGAAAATTAAAATTAGAACCTATGAAATAGGTGTAGAAGGTGAAACTTTGGCTTGCGGTACAGGTATTTGTGCTGCTGCTGTAGTCCTCCATAATTTTTTTAATAAAACTTTTCCGATAAATATTAGTGCCTTAGGTGGCGATCTGCAAATAAATCAATTAAATGATAATATTTTACTTTTGCGTGGTCCTGCTACTTTAGTATTTAAGATTGAGAAATTTTATTTATAATTTTATAAAAATTTTATGCATTTACAAGGTGAAAATATTAAATTGAGAGCTCCAGAGCTTGATGATATTGATTGGATGTTTGATATAGAAAATAATGATTCCTATTGGTATCTGAGTGATGCTTTTCAACCCTTTTCTAGATGGACTATAGAAAATTTTATAAAAGGACAAACAGATATTTTCGCTGAGAAGCAGTATAGATTTGTTGCTGAGGATAAACTTCATAATAAAATTGGTATTATAGATTTGTATAATTTCGCTCCTCTCCATCGTAGAATATTTATTGGTATTTTTATAGATGAGCTTTATAGAAATAAAAATTATGGTTCACAATCTATTTCTCTAGCAGTGAATTATTGTTTTAATATTTTGCA
>Ga0209720_1003018_pt1 | contig 11960 bp, 16 predicted proteins | sample AD_JPNMR3_MetaG_FD_184426 | JGI IMG/M metagenome (GOLD analysis project Ga0209720, IMG submission 184426) | Active sludge microbial communities of municipal wastewater-treating anaerobic digesters from Japan - AD_JPNMR3_MetaG (SPAdes) (version 2) | ecosystem: Engineered > Bioreactor > Anaerobic...
CCTATGGCTATTTTTCAGGTGATGATTCTAATAAAAATCGATTTGTTGCATCTAAAATAAATTTTTCTAATTCTTCCAAGTATTGTGTTTGATATTTTATAGAATTTTTATTAGGTATAATAACCTTTTTTATACCTCATTTATCGCACATCTCCTTAGTTTATTTATTATTTTTTAATTTCTCTTCTGGTTTGTCTGCAGTTAGTAATGCGTTGATAGCTCCTGAAAAAAATGCTAATAGTTGAAGTAGTGCTAAATCGGTATTATCTAACTTCTTTTCTTTTTTGCTCTCTTTATTTATTTTTGTTTGTTTTTTCATAATTAAGTTTAGTTTATTAAATTTGGAGGCACCAGCTTATGTTAATCGCCATAGGCTTAACTAAATAGCTGATGCCTCCGCCTATGGCTATTTTTCAGGTGATGATTCTAATAAAAATCGATTTGTTGCATCTAAAATAAATTTTTCTAATTCTTCCAAGTATTGTGTTTGATATTTTATAGAATTTTTATTAGGTATAATAACCTTAATCATAAATAATGGTTCTTTAACTTTGATTCCGTAGTTATTGATACAATCGCTACATATAAAAGCATCTCGATTACTATCGTTAACTGCTCCTCATAGCCATTCGTGCCCGCAGATTTGGCATTTTACTTTTGTTACTGTTGCGTCATTTGTTTCTTTTTCCATATATTTTATTTATTTTTAATTTTTCTTTTCGACCTTTGAAGAGAAAATTTACGAATATAATACATTACTGCCTGCTTACTCATATCTAATATCTCGCCTATTTCGTCATAAGTGTAGCGTCGTTCCATCATTCGTTGGATTATTTGGATTTTTAAAGACGTATCTATCTTTTGTTTTACCATAATATAAATTTAAGATTTTAATTATTTATTGCTATATCCAATATTATCAAAGTTTTTTATTTTTGTCAAGTGTTTTTTCATTATTTTTATGATTTACATATTTTTTGCGATGATTGCTATTTATTTGTTCTTGATTTATTTTGTTTAATTTATCGATATAAAGCTTATTGATATGTCTATCTCCTCTAAAATGCCACCAGACGCTCTACAATGCCCTAGGAGGCACGATAATCTTAAAGATAGTATTGTATACGGAAGCAGAGGTTTTTGTCTTCACTCGTACTTTTTTCCTCTTTTTTGTCATTTATTTGCAGTTATAAATGTAGTAAATATTCTCTGCATAACCGTAAATGAATTACGGCTATGAGGAGAAGATCTATTCCTTTTCTCCAAAGGTATGTGTAATAACAAAAGCAACTACAGGTAGTGAAAAACATAAGGATAATAACTGTCCAAGAGCGAAAAAAGGATTGCTTTCAACATTGATAACAGCACTAGCTATAGTTTCAATTGCTTTAATTATAACTCAAAATACACTATATCAATCTAGAAATGTAAGTTTTCTTTTCATTATTTATATTTATGTTGATTATTTTTATATTTTTATTACGACCTTTATTATTTTCAAATAATATATTTCTCGTCTTCTTTATTCAAACATACTTCTTTACCGTCTTTGTTATACACAAACCCCTGCCATATATGCATCTGTTTATATTCTTTTCCTGTAAATGTTTTTTCAGTAGTAAATCATTTTTTACAAACAAATTTTAGCTTTATATCTCCATAATAAGGAGTTTTATTCTGATGGTCATCTTCTGCCTGTTCTGTTGGTTTGTTTTTAGTCCAATCATTAGCATTTTTTATTCATCTATCTCAGCGTTTCTTTATATCAAATACTGGTTGTTTTTTCCATAATTCCTTCCCTCCAGGATTTTTTTCTGTTCAATAAGATATAAACTTTTCTTTTTCTTTTAAGTTATCTGTTTGAATATTTTTATTAAATAATGTTAATAGTTCTTCTTTATTAGTGATATTATTAAATGGATCTTCTTTGTGTGCACCTGGTGCACCCCCTTTGGTCGTTTTTTGCACCCCCTTTGTGTCATTTTTTGCATTACCTGTAGATAAAGGTTGTGTATTTGGTGCTATACCTTTATTAATTATTTTCTCTTTGTAATATTGCATATTGAGATCTCATAAGTTTGCCACTTTATATACATTGGTATATTGTTTGCCGCCTTTAGTATCAATTTGCTTTTTTCCAGCGTCGATTATTCATTTGTGATCTAATAGATATTTAATCGATTTATCTAATCTTCTGACGCTTATACCACATTGTTGTGCTAATTTAGATCGTGACATATAGCATTCACCATTTTCTCCAGCAATTCTTTTTATTTGAATATATACATCTCTATCACATTGTGTTGAATGATTCAGAATATAATTTGGAACAATCGTGAAGAATTCCTTATCACCGCTTGCATCTTCAAATTTTATATTGTTCATATTGCTGTTTTATATATTAAGAACGACCAGCCCATTGGGGAACAGCTAATGGTATTGCTACCATTAGTTGAACCACAATGAGTTGGTCGTATAATATTTAGTGATTATATTTGTGGTTCTTTGTTCCCCAGATTTTTAATCTACATATATTCTATCGGAATTTTTTTAAAAAGTCAATATCATTAACTATCTATGGCTGCTCACATCTCTTGTATACCCTTAACTGCCTTATGTATTCGTGAAACTATTTTAATTATATCTTTCATAGTTTTTTTAACTTCGAATGTTTTGATCTTTCCGGTAAACTTTACGACATCATCGTTAGTTTCAGTTTCAATTCATATCAGTTTAATTGATTTTGGCAGTTTCTTATATTTAAGATATACGAGTAGAGCATAAAAGTCAAGTTGTCCTAATTTATCAGCCATTTTTTGTGTATATTTTTTCCCAGTTTTGTATTCATATATTTTTAATTCTTTTGGATCAAAACTATCAAGGTATCCTAACAAGTTGATATTTTTGTTAAGTTTAGCTTTAATTTCAAATTCTTTTTCTGGATAAGTTGGTATCAATTTAGCTATAGATTTAACATCATTATCAGCTTCTCCACCATTTTTCAAATATTCTGCCAGATCTTTACCTTTTTTCATTCACTTAGTATAAGGTGCCTCTAAACCTAATACATAGATTTCGTAATATAGGTTAGGATTTTTCTCTCAGATATTGAGTTGGCTTCAACTTAAATAATCTCGTCTTTTAATTGCCATTGTGTCCAATCTTATTTTCTATCATTTGGACCAATTCTTCTTTCTGATCATCGGTATATTTATCTGAAGTAATTATCTTGGAAATTGACTCTTCAAGCGTCGTTGTGTTGTTGGTCTTCTCAATTGCTTGCTTAGCTTTTTCAAAGTTGCTTGTAGAAGGCGTTTTAACCCCCTTATTTTCCCCTACAAGCCTTGTATTAGTCTTATCGCTATCTTTGGTATCATCTATGCCGAATAAGCCATTTAAAGCGTATTTACGTGCATATGAACTACTGGCACCAGTAATTTGACTTCCATCCATGCCTTTTTTATCTTCCTCTTCTCTGGCATAAGCTACAGCTTTTATCGATTCGCCTTCAAAATTCTCTAATTTAGCTATTGATTTAACATAATATCTTGATCCAATATTTATAATTTCATCTTCTAGAATTAAATTAGTTTTTGTTTCTTCTAATAGTTGTTTGACAGCTTTTAATATGTCTTCGCAGCTGCGATAGGCATATTTTCCGAAATTATTATATTGTGTTTTTGGGGCATTCAACTTTTGTTGAATTATGTGTAATGCTTCTTGTATTTTCATATTTATTTTTTAATTTTTATTAAATTAAAATGGTATTTCGTTAGTGTCTTCTCTTTTTTCTCTTATATATATTTTATAATCAGGTTGATTATCTCTAGATTTAAAGAAGTTGCGAAATGCGATTAAGTTGATTTTTTCTGGAATATTACCCTCGTCATCCATTAAGCTCTTTGTATCAATAGAAATGGTATAATATCTTGTTTGGTTTTGGTTATGTCCTACTTTACTTCACATTGCTCCAACACTTTGTTGTTCTTTTTCTTGTTTTTGTTCCATAATAATTATTTTATTTTGATTAAGATATATTCGCCGACCTTTGTATATTTTTTATTTTTTATTATTCTATTAAGCTTAATATGTAAATTTTGTCTTGATGTTCCGTATTTTTTGATTAAATCATTCATATTAATGCCTAATAATTTATTATTGATTTTGCAGTTCTTATTTATATATGTCTCAACTTCTTGTCACGTTACTTTTTTTTTATTTTTCATTGTTTTTAATTTATTTATTTTTAACTTCGTGGACTAGACGAATTATTCTAACAATGACCATTATTGTTAGAATAGCTAAATTAACTAATAATCATCCAGATGATTTATATACTCCACTAGCACATTCTCCATATGGCAGATTTTTGAGTGCGAGTATATTCAGTATAATTAGCACAAATATCATTTTTATAGTTTAATTTATTATTTTTTGTTTTTTGCTTTTCGACCTTTATTTAATCAAATTGTATCAAATCAATTTTATTTTGTCAAGTGTTTTTTTAGTTTTTTTCCACAAGATATTAAAAACGCCCATTTTACCTAAGCAAAATAGGCGTTATTATATTATAAATAATTGGTATTTTTATTATTTAATTCTTTTATGGCAATTTTTTAAGCCAGTTATGTTTGAGAAAATCATATATAACATAAAGCAAGGCTCCTATCGTATAGCCATTGAAAATATTATATCCCATAATCGTTGGATATTTCACCTCCAATCCTGCAATTATTACTCCCAACAAAAATATAACTACCACTTTCACTGCCTTTTTAATGGAGATTAACAATGATTGTAATTTTGTCATATGTTTTTCTTAGTTTTTATTAAATGACCTTTATTGGATGGTGGATAACATTAAACCACCACCCAATAAAAGCCACTTATTTTTAACGTTACTCATTATCATACTTGACTTTTTTAATTTTTAGTGTATAATAGAGTTAATAATAAAATTATTATATGCTAACAGTTATTGTATTAATAATTTTTCTATATTTATTTTTGACAGATCCATCTAATAGATAATTATTTTAAAAATTGTGATAATAATCCAGTAGTAGGCAATTTTGCTTTTTCTAATCCGCTTGCTATTTGTTTCATTCCAGCACCTGCTTTAGCACTTCCTGTTACCATTCTTGCGCCTAATAAAGCTAATCCTCGAGGATTTTCTGTAGTTAATGTTTCTAACATAATTACACCATCTAACAAACCAATAGGATTTTGTCTTTGTGCTATTGGTATTCGTCTTAAGACGGCGTTTCTAATAGGGATAATTTCACTCATAGCTTTATTTAATTCGGCAACTTTTCCAGAGCCACTTGCTTTTTCAATGGCTTTTTTTATTTTTGAATATAATAAATTGTATACTTTTTCTTTAGCTACAGAATCAATATCTGGCTTGCCATATTGCCAAGCACCTTGTGCACCAGCACCTATCTTCAAATCATTAGCTGTTAACAAATCTATTTTGGCTTTTCCATCTGTAACATAAACTAATTCATCAAACATCTCTTGAAAAGCATTTTTTATTTTGAGACTTTCTCCGAAATTTTTTGTTTTCATTTTATTCAAATCATTTCCGACATCTTGTAATATTTTATTCAAATCTACTTTGCCATCTGATTCTTTTAAGATAGTTCGTAATTCGTTTCTATATTTATTTAATTGATCATTAGATTTCACTAATGTTTGAGTAAGATTTCCTCCTAAATTATATTTATCTATATTTTCTATTTTAAAGCCATCAGCAACATCTGCCTTGCTTGGCTTAATTGTACTTAATTGTATTTTAGATCCTAATGACTTTAAACCTTCTGTTAATCCAGATAAAAATAGACTGGTAGCACTAGTAATACCTGCCCGTGTTAATGCTTGTTTAGCTTGTTGTGGTGTTTGACCTATATCATTCTGCGCTAATGTAATCAATCCTGTTGCTCCTGCTTCAGTTAATGCTTTTCCAGCTTTAGTCATACCAGCCGTTTTTTTGCTAATTAAACTACTGGGAATTAAAAATTCACCTACTTTTTCTACTCCATAACCAATTTTTTCAGCAATTGTTTTAGGCGCTAAAGCTTCTTTTGCTTTAGTATAAAGTGGACTTTCTGCTATTTGCTCTAATCCTCCCATAATACCTCTATTCTGGATTTTTTGAGCTAACTCTCTAGCTTCTGCAATTTTTCCTTGTTTAAGTAATTGATCATACAAATCAGCTTGTTCTTTTTTCTTTTGTTCTTCGCTACGAGCAAAAATTGCAGCTCCTGTGCCACCTATAATAGTCCCAAGATTTTGAATTCCACTTAATAAAGTAGATCCAGCACCTTTAAGACCACCCAAAACTAACCCAGTTGCAATATCTTGTGGTTGCTGAATTTGTTTAGCTGGTGTAGTGGGTGTAGTTATTTGACCACCAGTTATCTGTCTAAATGCTTCTTCGATATCTTGTTGAGTTGGTTGATTTTGAAACTCGACTTCATGCCCAGTATCAAATTTAACTTTGTATGCCATATTATTTATTTATTAGTTAAGGAGTTTTTATGATAGTATAACTATTACCAGATGAAACTGTACCTACAACATTATTTTGTTTATTTGTATTTATTTGACGACCAGATAATAATTGTTCGTTCTTATATGTTTCAATATCACTTTGAATTTGTTTTTCTAATTGTTTTAATTTATACATAACTGTATCTTGTGTATCATAAACTGTTGGTAAAATTTGTTTGTATTTATATTCATCTTCTTTTCTTAATACGCCTCCTTCTAATGCCTTACCAACAATTTGTCTTACTCTATTTATATCTGCTAATACTTTTTTAGCTGGAGATCAAGGATTTAAGGCTTGTAAACCAGAAATTGGACCAATATATTGTTTATTGGCTATTATAGAATCAGAAAGATTTTTTATATTCTCTAATGCTATTTCTTTTTCTGTTATTTCTTTAATGGCAGTATCTGATAAAGGTTTACCGAATGCTGTAAATCCCATTGACTTTAGTATAGGAGCTATTCTTCCTTTTTCTGATGGAGTTAATTGATTAAATAAACTGGGATTTTCTAATACAACGTTTGCTAAATTATAACTATCATTATCTGCTCCAATAGTTGCAGCTTTAATTTTTCTATTTGCATCTCTTGTTTGATATTCATCAAATGTCAATGGTTCTCGTCCAAGTTTCTTTTCTTGTTCAGCATAAAAATTATATTCTCCAATAATACCAGGTCCATACTTTTCAGAAATGCTTTCTTCTTTTGGAGCTCCTTGATAAATTACTTTACCTGTTTTTGGATCGATTAAAGTTTCTCCAGCACCAATTGTTATTGGTTTATATTCAGTTTCTTTTGGTTTATAATATTCACTTGCTGCTTTAGCCATTTCGGCTTTTACTTGTCTCTGTGCTTGAAGTAATTCAAGTTGTTTTTGAAGAGGTTGGGCTTGGATTGCCGCTTGTCTAAGAAGTTTTTCTTGTTGTCCTCTTACCAATGAAAGTGGAATACCACGACCCTGACCTTCTAAACCTGCTACACCTAAATCTGCTCCAGTTATTATATTAGAGAGTTGTTTTTGAAGTGCTTCTTCTTCTGGGGTTATTCCTATACTTTCCAAATACATTTTGAAATATTTATCTGCTTCACTTTCTACTGGTGTAGTTGTTGGTATAGTTTGTTGTTGCGGTATTTGTAATTGTGAAAGTCCCTGAGATAAATTTTGTAATCCCGACATTAGAGAAGATAAATCTGGTGTGCTTGGAGGATTACTTGGAGGATTATTAGATACATTTTGAATGGCATTTGTATTAATAGTATTAGCAGTCGGATTATATGTTGGTTTAGAAAGTGTCGTTGACTTTACTTCTGCTATATTATTCTTCGTAGATGGTTTTAATGTCTGTAATCAAGGTGTTGTTGTATTTAGATTTATTCCAGCTTGTGTTGTTGGTGTATATAAATTTAAAGCATTATTTAATGAATTATATGCTGAAGCAATTGGTCTTATTGCAGATCCCATTAAAGTCGATCCTAATGATTTTTTTAATAAATTTGTGAAATAATCTGGCATATTTGTTTTTTAATTTTTATGTTTCTGTTATATATAAGTTTGGGTTATCGACTGTTTTATCGATCAATGTATCGACCCTAACTTTTGTTGTTTTAGAGCTATGTTCTTTTTTAAGTAATTTATACATATCATCGTAAAGTGCTTTATAAATTTGTGATCTTCCTATTTCTCCTTGCATGGCTCAATAGTTCATAACTGCTTCGTAAACTGGTAGCATTTGAAAGTCTTCTGGTAATACTGGTACTTGTCCTATGACATAACTTGCTCCTGTTATTGTTGATCCAATATAGTTTCTATCAATTGTAAGATGAGTTGTATCTATAAAACCACTAATTTTATATCAAATTCTATCTGTTGTTTTTAGATATCTACCCACCATATCGGCTGTAAATGTTGTTCCTGATCCTACAACGGATGTTGTGGCTGTTGTAATAGATATTGTGCCAGTATCATAATCATCTGTATCTAAATCTGTCACTCTTTGTTTATAAGTAATTACAATGTCATAATCAGAAGTTGATGGTATAGGTCATAAGTAAATTCTTCTATCAAAGACATAATAATAAAGTGGATAAGAACATTGATAAGTTATGCCCAAAGCATCAAAATCATCTTTACTCGTAAGTTCTGTTGCTTGGTGAAGACGATTATTAATATTAATATAAAATGTGTACAGCTTGTCTACATCTTGTGGTAAATCAACATAGTTCTGTCCTGATATTGTTTTCAATGTTGCTGTCTTTTCGAGAAATGGTCATTCGTGGCTTGAAGTGATTTTTCTAATACTTTGATTAATCAAAGTATTACCAAGTGTAAGATTAGTTGTACTTGTGTTATTTGTTAGCGATCCATATAATTCTCTTAATTCTGTATATGTTAACATATTTTTATTTAATTATTTGATTAAACTATGCATTAATGGTTTCGTATTCTACTTCGACAGACGATATTCAAGGTGCTGAAGTATGAACTGTTCCGCTTGATCATTCACATTTTAAAGATAACGATTCAAATTCTGGCAAAGGATTACCATTAATATCGTGTTCATATTGCATTATAAGTGTTTCTGATGTAATTTCTTGAATGTCTTTAGCTATAGTTACATAGCTATTACCCCTGTCGTAGTACAGTTTAACTGTTATTTTATCTGCTGTCGCTATGTTTTTATTACCAAATATTATCTTTACTCTTTTCACTCTGCCTTTTTTTCTGGTTCCGAAATCTGGTTCAACAGAAGTTGTTTGAAAGTAAGCCGAATAATCGTAGTTCGCTGAGAAAGATTGAAGCCCACCAGCGGTTGTTGTTCCCGACGACATAAGTATTGTGCCTGAACTATCTGATAAAGCACCGGATGTTGTTCCACCACCTTTCCCTATTATATTTAGTGTTGCTGGAAGTCCTAAATTATTTCCATAAGCATACATTTTACCACTTGAATTTCATCTGATCTGATTTGAAGCTACATTTACACCACCCCTAACTGGTGCTGTATCATTGAAAAATATGACTGGTTCAAAACCTGTTCCTGTAAATAATTGTATTTTACCTGTATTAGAAAGCCCTGTATCATATTTTCTTCCAGAAGTGAAACATCCAATCTTTCCTTGAAAAGTAAATGCTTCTGTTACTAAATTATCATTTAAGTCCATTATGTATGTCGGATCAAGAGATAAGTAATCTCAAAAGAATACTTTGGCGTTAGATGAATAAGCAGTTCCTGATAAATTTTCATCTGCAAAGATAAGCAAGAAATCCTTATATTTCTGAAATGCTTTTATATAATAAGTTCCTGGAATAGTGAGAACAGAATTATAAAACTTTCCATCATCATCACCTGCATATTTGCCATCAAAGGCGTGTAATCTTGGTCCATCACCAATATAAAGTAAGTCATCATCTCCAACTATCATTGGATGCGGATACTGATAAGAACCAGGAAAAACACTTAATGGAGTTGCTGGTCTTGTTTTCATAAAATCGTCATAAAATTCAGCATTACCTAATCTTGCCCACATTCCAACACCCCAACTAAATTTAGTTGTTGAATTTCAAGAATAAAATACTCTTGGATAAGCAGGATCAGTCCCGCCACTACTTGAAACCTTAGAACTATAAACAACTACGTCACTGAGTGACGTAACGTCTGCACTATTATAAGTTACTGTGTGTGGAAATGTAGCATCGTTTGTTATTGCCGTAGCAGATGTTTCAACTAATTTTTTAGTGCTTGTTATTCCATATTCTAAATTACCTCTTGAACTAACAAATGGCACCATCTTTTTAATAACAGAATCGACTACCGAATTATTTGTTAAATTAGCAGGTAAATATCCAGGCATAATATAACCAATAACTCTATATGGATTTATAGCTTGAACTGAATTAAAACTTTTACCAATAGGTTTGTTTGATGATTCTATACCATATTGTTCGTTAAGACCTTGTATTCAATCTGTTTTATCTCAAATTATTTTATTATTTGTTATTTGTGCCATAATAGTTATTTATAATGACCTCTTGCGAGATTTTTTAAGTAAAGAGTTACTTGTACTCCTGTTAAATTTGTGAGTACACCAGTAAACTTCAAAGCCAATCTGTCATTTGGTTTTAATTGCCTATTTGGTGATAAATCTTTGCCTTGTTTTGAAACTACCGTGTTAGCTGTTGATTTCATATCAAAGGTTGAAGCAAGGATTGAAACACCTGAAGCGACTGCTTGACCGTCTGTTAGTTTAACTATGTCCATCGTTACTGCTCCTGCGTCTGTTCCAGCAACTATATGACTTTCTGCTACTCATAAAACTTCACAAGGATGTCTGGCTATGAAGAAAGGCAAATCAGAAGCCCCAAAACTTTTGGTGATTGTTGAAGACTTCGCATCAAAATCTATCTCTATTGTATAATCTGAAAGGAATTGATTATACGAAGCAGTTATGAAAAATCCATCTTTAGCATCCATAAGTATAGAATTGACTGTTCTTTCTTCTAATTCTTTTATTTGTTTTTCTTGTTCATTTGTATTATCCATAAATATTAATTAAAAAATAAAAAGAAATTAGACATTGCAGTATAAATAGCAGTATAAATATAATAATTACTGAAAAATGGCTGTGCCAGATAAGCATAATCCATTGTTTTCAAATCAATAGAACTACTTGCTGGAACACACACAAATGGTTGTCCCTGAAAAGCATAATCCATTTTTAGTAATTCAGTTGCATTAATCATTTTATTTTATTTTGGTTTCTAATTGACCTTTGCTTTAATCTTTTGTAATTCATAGTTTTAAAATTAAGATTGTGAAATTGTTAAATCATCGATAAATCCATTATAGTTTGTGCCACCTCAAGCATATACCATAACCTCAATAACTCCTTTTTCTGTTGGAGTAAAACTTGATAATGAAACTTCCTGTCAGATATTAGCATCAGCAGTTAAATCAGCATAAATATCATTATCTACTCCTGCTATTTGTTTTCCTTTTACAATTAATCTCATTGTTAATTCTGTATTACTTCGCCTCATCCACGCTTTAATACTTACTGCTTTATTTGCTTCTACCGCTACTTTTGCCACACTTAAATCCAAAGGATAGTTAGATGATCTATTGGTAGAAGTCGGACTTAACTGTCAAGCAATACCAGAAGCTGTGTGTCTTACTGCTGTTTGAGAATGAATTGTCCCGCCATCAGTAAATATTCAATGGTTATCTGCTATTTGGTCATGGTTTTGAGAGAAAATACGAGAATTGGCAAAATTTGTAAATCCAGCAACTTCTGTTGCTTCTTGAATTTTAGCATTGAATAAATAATTTACTCCTGTATTATTATAAACTCCTCCTGTACTATTTCCACTTGTTGAAAGAGATTTTATAGTATTATTGTTACTTTGGACG
>Ga0209720_1003025_pt1 | contig 11935 bp, 12 predicted proteins | sample AD_JPNMR3_MetaG_FD_184426 | JGI IMG/M metagenome (GOLD analysis project Ga0209720, IMG submission 184426) | Active sludge microbial communities of municipal wastewater-treating anaerobic digesters from Japan - AD_JPNMR3_MetaG (SPAdes) (version 2) | ecosystem: Engineered > Bioreactor > Anaerobic...
CAGCATCGGCCTGGAGATGTCCACCCCCAGCACGCGCCCGCCCGGTGCCACCGCCTGTGCCAGCGCCAGGGTGCTGCCGCCGCAGCCGCAGCCGATGTCCAGCACCTGCTCGCCCGGCGCGGCGGCGGCGGCTCGCAGCGCCGCCTGGGCGAAGGGCTCGATCATCGAGTCGATGCGCTGCTGGTAGTCGGCCCAGCGCCGCCCCTGTTCGCCGTTCCAGTCGGCGATCTGCTCGTCGTTGTTCATGTCCTTGCTGTTCATGCCGGCCTGCGGGTTGCTGCAGCGCCGGCGCGGTTGGCCGGCGGCAGACGAGTGGGGTGTCGCGCGGTTTTCATCGTGCGGCCCGGTCCTTGGCGTTTTGCGCCTCGATGCGCTCGCGCGCGACGCGCCAGTCGTCGTCGCTCCAGCGGCGCAGCTCGTAGAAGTTGCCGCCGTTGGCCAGCGCGCCGGCGCCGTCCATCATGATGCTCTGGCCGCTGAGCCAGTCGCATTGGCCCGGCGCCATCAGGAAGGCGGCCAGGTTCTGCAGCTCGCTCATCAGCCCGGGGCGCGCCATCGGGTTGTGTTCGATGCTGCGCTGCCCTGGCTGCTCGCCCGGGTTCAGCCGCTTGCTCATGCCTTCGGTGGGGATCTCGCCCGGCCCCACGGTGTTGAGCCGGATGCCGTACTTGGCCCATTCCACCGCCAGCGACTTGCTCATGATGTCGACGCCGGCCTTGCTCATCGCCGACGGCACCACGTAGGGGCTGCCGTTGTCGACCCAGGTGGTGACGATGCTCAGCACGTTGCGACAAGGCATGCCGGGCTCCCAGCCACCGGCCTTGGCCTGCGCCACCCAGCGCTTGCCGATGGCCTGCGTGACGTAGAAGCTGCCGTGGAAGACGATGCCGGCGACGGCGTCGAAACCGCGCGGGCTCAAGGCCTCGGTGGGTGAGATGAAGTTGCCGGCGGCGTTGTTCACCAGCCCGGTCAGGCCGCCGCCTTGATCGTTCGCGAACAGCGCTTCGACCATTTCTTCCACCGCCTGCGCGACGCGGATGTCGACGCCGAAGGTGTCGATGCGCGCGCTGGGAAACTTCGCGCGCCAGGCCGCGGCGGTGGCGTCGCACACGGCCTTGCGCCGGCCGCAGATGGCGACGTCGGCGCCGAGCTCGAGGAATTTTTCGGCCATCGCCTGGCCCAGGCCGGTGCCGCCGCCGGTCACCAGGATGCGCTGGCCTGTCATCAAGTCAGGTTGATACATGGTCTTCGTTGGCCTCAGGTAGCGAGTGTGGAATCAATGCGCGCCACGCCAGTTGCCGTGAAAGCCGGCGGGCACGCGGTGCGACAGGTGCGCCAGCGCCAGCGGGCCGCGCTGCAGGTGGCGCGCATCGAACACCGCCAGGTCGCTGCAGCAGGTGGCGCCGCGGTAGACGACGCTGAGCAAGAAGCCGTCGCCTTCGCCGGCATCGGCCGCGCGCGGCACGAACACCGGCTCGCCGCAGTAGTCGCCGGCCTCGGGCATCCAGCGCGCCACCTGGCCGCTGTGGTGGTCGATGTGCGCCAGGCCGTCGCGCAGCTGCGGGCCGCGCCCGGCGTGCGTCACGCCGCCGACCGTGAAGTAGCCGTGGCGGTAAGGCAGGCCGGTGAAGCGCTCGTCCAGCCGCGGGAATTCGCCGGCCTGGTCGTCCAGCGCTTGTTCGCTGAAGCCGCCGCTGTCGCCGTTCGGGTCGAAAGTCCAGCGCACCAGCGTGGCCGAGGGCGGCGCGCCGCTGGCGGGGCTGCCGTCGGGCGCCGGGAACAGCGGCGCCACCGGGTACTTCATCATGTCGCACACCACCTTGCCGTCGGCTGTGTCGAAGGCGTTCATCGGGTGGAACACGTAGCAGGGGTCGGCGCTGAACCAGCGCACCTGGCCGACCGGGCCGCTGCGCGGCACCAGCGCCACGTGCGTGCCCTTGTCGGGCTCCCAAGCATAGGGCGGCAGGCCTTTCATGGCACGGTCCACCGAACCGGTGAGGGGGAAGATCGGCAGCACGATCCAGTCGCGTGTGACGACGAAGTCGTGCACCATGCTCGGGTAGGGCGCACGCAGCCACTGCGACCGCCGCAGTACGCCGTCGCGGTCGACCACGTGCAGCGCCACGTCGGGCGTGAGCCGCCCCTTCGCGCCATAACCGAAGAAGACCATCTCGCCGCTTTGGGCGTCCAGCTTCGGGTGGGCGGTCATCGGGCCGACCAGCTTGCCGCCGAAGTCGTGGCTGCCCTTGGGTGCCAGCGTCACCGGGTCGACCTCGAAGGGCGCATGCGCTTCCTCCAGCGCCAGCAGCCGCTCTGCATGCCACACCACGTTGGTGTTGGCCAGGGTGGAGCCGAGCGCGACGATGCGCGGGTCGGAAAAGCGCGGGTTGCCGAAGGCACCCGACAGGCCTTCACCCTCGGCGTGTTCCAGTTCCCACTTGGGCGTGCGCACCCAGCGGTTGCGGTAGGCGACGCGGCCGTCGGCCACCTGGAATGCATGCAGCATGCCGTCGCCGGCAAACCAGTGATAGGGCCCGCGCGGCGCGAACTGCGGGTTCGGGCCGTTGCGGTACAGCCAGCCGTTGAGTTCGCGCGGCCACTCGCCGCTGATCGGCAGGTTCGGCGCCTCGCATTCCATGTGCAGCGGCGCGTAGTAGCCGCGCAGGAAGGGGTCGTCGCTGGGGAAGGGTTTGGCCATCGCGCGTTTGCCGTGAGGGGTGATCCGGGCAGCGATGTTAGGACGGCGGCGCCTGCCTGTGGCGGGGGCTCGTGCGGCGGCCGCCTCCGCGCCCGAGCCGGCCGCTTCCGCGGCCGGTGCCGTGCCGGCCGCACCCGCCGCGGCAACGGCCGGCGCGACGGAATCGCGCAAGCTCGCCTGGTACGGACGCAAATTCACCGTGCGCAAGACCGCCAGCGGCGAGGCTTACAACCCGAACGCGCTGACCATGGCGCACAAGACGCTGCCCTTCGGCACGCTGGTGAAGGTCGCCAACCCGAAGAACGGCAAGAGCGTGACGCTGCGCGTCAACGACCGCGGGCCCACGCAGGGGGATCGTGTCGGTGACGTATCGCAGGCCGCCGCGCGCAAGCTGGGCATGACGAAGTCGGGCGTGCTCGATGCCGAGCTGACCGTGGTCGGGAAGGCTGCGCCAAAGAAGCGCTGCCCCGGCCCTGCGAAGCCTGCGCCGGCTGCGGATTCCAAGCGCAGGCTGCCTGGCCGGGAACGGCTTGGCCGGTGCCGTACGCGGCAGGCGCTAGATGACGCCGTGGGGGTCGATCAGCGGCACGGGGGGCGCCGTCGACACGCCGCTCGCTGTTCACTACACACTACGGCGCGCGGCGCTGATGCCGCAGCCGTGCGGGCTGCCGCTTCGGCGCACGTGTGCAGCGGCGCGGGGTTGGTGTCGTGCGCCCTGCAGGTCGATGCGGATTTCTCCCCGTAAAGTGAATGCGAAGTAGTCTTGATAACTACGCAGCGGGCCGGCGTCACGATTCACCGGCGACCTGCACAATGGCCTTGTCACGAGCCACAACCGGAGCGCAAACATGAAGGGCGATGCCAAGGTGCTGGAGTACCTGAACAGCCAGCTGAAGAACGAGCTCACCGCGATCAACCAGTACTTCCTGCACTACCGCATGCTGAAGAACTGGGGTTACGCACGTATGGCCAAGCACGAGTACGACGAATCGCTCGAGGAGATGAAGCATGCGGACAAGCTGATGGACCGCATCCTGATGCTCGAAGGGCTGCCGAACCTGCAGGACCTGGGCAAGTTGCTGATCGGCGAATCGCCGGTGGAGATCCTGCAGTGCGACCTGAAGGCCGAACAGGGCGCGCAGGCGCTGCTGAAGGAAGCCATCGCGCATTGCGAAGCGGTGCGCGACTATGTGTCGCGCGAGGTGCTCGAACACATCCTCGAGGACACCGAAGAGCACATCGACCACCTCGAGACGCAGATCGGCCTGGTGGCGCAGGTCGGAGAGCAGAACTGGCTGCAGTCGCAGATGGGCGAGGCCAGCTGAGCGCCCGAAGACCGGGGTGGCGCCATGCCCCGCGGGGGCGAAGAAACATAGCGCGACGCTTCGGTGACGGCGCTTCGCCCCTACCGGCGTCTCAACCAATTTATTGAGAAGCGTTCCTATTCAATGTAGACTGCGCGGCAAGCATCGCTTGTCGCGCACCATGATCGTCTGCCTGTGCCATCGCATCTCGGATCGAGACATCCGGCAGGCGGTGTCGTGCGGCACGCGCTGCTTCGAGGTGCTGCAGGACGACACGCGCGTGGCCTCGTCGTGCGGCTGTTGCCACGATTGCGCACGCGAAATCTTCGACCAGGCTTGTGCAGCGGCGTGTTGCCGTACGGCGGATACGCCTGCGCCCGCGATGTTGCCGCGCGCGGCCTGAGCCGGCTGCGCGATCGGCGGCCGGCGCGGCCCCCCTACCGGTGTTTGCGCGGCCGCGCGGTCCAGCGCACCGGTTGCGCCTCCTGCGATGAACTCGACGGCGTGCAGCCATCGCAGCCGCCGCAGGCGCTGGTCGCACGCGAGCGCCGTTGCAGCCATGCGCTGACCGCCCTCGGCCAACGCCGGCGCAGCAGGCGCTGCGCCGCCGAGCGCCGCACCGACCCCGGCAGCAGCAGCGCCCACACCACGTACAGCGCGCTGCAGGCGACGATCCATACCGTGAGCAGCGTCTGCAGCATCAGCCGCCCCCGAGCCAGGCCGTGACGCGGTAGGTGACGAAGGCCGCCGCGTAGGCCAGCACGAACAGGTACGCCGCCATCAGCAGCGGCCAGCGCCACGAGTTGGTCTCGCGCCGCGTGATGGCCAGCGTCGACAGGCACTGCGGTGCGAACACGTACCACGCCAGCAAGGCATAGGCGGTGGCCAGCGGCCAGCCGTGCGCGATGATCGGCAGCAGGCCTTGCGCCACGCCTTCGTCGCCGCCGGACAGCGAGTACACGGTGCCCAGCGCCGCCACCGCCACCTCGCGTGCGGCCAGCCCGGGCACCAGCGCGACCGAAATCTGCCAGTTGAAGCCGATCGGCGCGAATACATGCTGCATCGCCTGCCCGATCTGGCCGGCGATGCTGTACTGGATGGCCGGCCCGGCGGCGCCGTGCGGCGGCGCCGGCCAACTGCTGAGGAACCACAGCAGCACCATCAGCGTGAAGATGATGCCGCCGACGCGGCGCAGGAAGATGCGTGCGCGCTCCCACAACCCGAACACCAGGTTGCGCAGGCTGGGCAAGCGGTACGGCGGCAGCTCGAGCATCAGCGGCTGGTAGCCGCTTTTCAGCCAGATGCGCTTGAAGGCGAAGGCCACCGCCATCGCCGACACCACGCCGGCCACGTACAGGCCGAAGAGTGTGAGCCCGCGCAGGTCGAAGGGGCCGACGCTGCGCTCGGGCACGAAGGCGCCGATCAGCAGCGCGTACACCGGCAGCCGTGCCGAGCAGGTCATCAGCGGTGCCACCATGATCGTGGCCAGCCGGTCGCGCCAGTTGGCGATGGTGCGCGTGGCCATGATGCCCGGCACCGCGCACGCAAAGCTGGACAGCAGCGGGATGAACGCGCGCCCCGACAGGCCGACGCGGCCCATCAGGTTGTCGAGCAGGAAGGCCGCGCGCGGCAGGTAGCCCGAATCCTCGAGCAGCAGGATGAAGAAGAACAGGATCAGGATCTGCGGCAGGAAGACCAGCACACCGCCGGCGCCGGCGATCACGCCATCGACCAGCAGGCTGCGCAGCGGGCCGTCGGCCATGTGCGCGAGCGTCCATTCGCCCAACGTGCCCATCGCCGACTTGATCGCGTCCATCGGCGCTTCGGCCCACGAGAACACGGCCTGGAACATCAGGAACAGCAGCGCGGCCAGCAGCGCCAACCCCCACACCGGGTGCATGACCACGGCGTCGATGCGCGTGCCGAAGCGCTTGGACTGCAGCGCCGCCGGCGCGGCTGCTTGCAGGATGCGCAGCACCTGCTGCTGCAGATGCTGTGGGTCGCGAGGTTGCCCGGCCGCGGCTGCCGGCGACGCGGCAGGCTCGGCCGTGCCGCGGGCGGCCGCGTGCACCTGGATCTGCCGCAGCAGTTGGGCGTGGCCGTTGTGCCGCACGGCCACCGTTTCCACCACCGGGCAGCCCAGTTCCTGCGCCAGCCGCAAAGGGTCGATGCCCAAGCCCTGGGCACGGGCCACGTCCGACATGTTCAGCGCCACCAGCATCGGGCGGCCCAGCCGCCGCAACTCGAGCACCAGACGCAGGTTCATGCGCAGGTTGGTCGCGTCGACCACGGCGACGATCAGGTCGGGCGGCAGTTCGCCTTCGCGCCGGCCCTCGACCACCTCGAGCATCACCTGCTCGTCGGGCGTGGCCGGCTCCAGGCTGTAGGCGCCGGGCAGATCGAATACCGTCACCGTACGGCCATCGGCAAGGCGCAGCGAGCCGGCCTTGCGCTCGACCGTAACGCCGGCATAGTTGGCCACCTTCTGGCGCGCGCCCGTCAGCAGGTTGAACAGTGCGGTCTTGCCGCAGTTCGGGTTGCCGACCAGCGCGATGCGCCAATCGTGCGCCTGGGGTTCACTTGCGGAGCGCATCGACGCCCTGTTTTCTATCGGCTGTGCTCGACTTCGACGCACCGCGCCTCGACACGGCGCAGCGCGAACAGCGTGTCACCCACGCGCACGGCGATCGGATCGCGCCCGCCCGGGCCGCGGCGCAACACCTGCACCGTTTCACCGGCGATGAAGCCCAGTTCGCTCAGGCGCCGCAGCTGGCTGGCGTCCAGGTCGGGCGACACAGCGCACACGCCGCTCACCGTCGCGCGAGCGCCGTCGGTCAACTGATCGAGCGACACGATTTCCATTAAATGAGAGTGTATCTCATTTGCAACGAATCGCGAATCCTGCTGCACAGCGAGGGTGCCGGCGCGCATGCCGATCTCGAAGTCCCACCAACTCGTCGATCAAACTCGTCGATCAAACGATCCGCGGCACGGCCGATGTGGCGCACCGCCCCCTCCACAAGAGGGGGGCCGCCTGCCGTATCGGCCCCCACCATGCTGCACTGGCGGCCAACGGTGCTGCCCGTTCGACGCGTACGACTTCGACTGCGTGTTCCCCTCACCCGCCCCACCGCCCCCGCCCCCGCCCCCGGCCGCGAGCGCCGTGGCGCGCATGGCAAACTCGCGGCCTGGCCGAAGGCGGCGCGCGACGCATGGGTGCGGGTGCGATGCGAACCATGAACGGGCCGCGAAGGCTGGTTGCACGATGAAGACGAAGACGCTGCGCCGGTGGACGGCATCGATCCTGGCGCTGCCCGGTGGTGCGCACGCCTCCTTCCTGCCGCCCGCGCTGATGGACCGCATGTCCTGGGGCGTGGCCTGGTTCGTCATCGTCGTCATGCCGATCGCCGCCATCGTGCTGTTCTGGATGGTGCACGTGCTGCCGGAGAAGATCGCCGAGAAGCGCCACCACCCGCAAAAGGACGCGATCCAGGTGCTGTGCTTGCTGTCGCTGGTGTTCGGCGGACTGCTGTGGCCCTTCGCCTGGCTGTGGGCCTACACCAAGCCGGTGATGCACCGCATGGCCTTCGGCACCGAAAAACACGACGAATACTTCATCCACATGGCCGAGCGCGCCGAAGCCGGCGAAGTCGACGAGATCGAGCGCCGGCACCTGCTGGAGGAACTGGAGGCGATCGCCGAGCGCGGCCCGCTGTCGCGCGGGCAGAAAGAAGCCCGCGCGCGCATCGCCGCCGCGCCGGCCGCGCCGCCGGCCCCCGCCGCGGCGGGAGGGGCCGCCTGATGGAAGCCCTGCTGCTGGCGATCTACGCCTTCTTCGTCTGGCTGATCTTCATCAAGCTGAAGTGGCTGCCGTGGACCATCACCTCGCAGGTCATCGTCGTCATCATCCCGATCGTCGGCCTGACCGCGATGATCCTGACGCTCAACGTCGCCGCACCCTCGTCCAGCGACGTGCGCGTGTTCAAGTACGTCGTGCAGATCCTGCCGCAGGTGCGCGGGCGCGTGGTCGAAGTCCCGGTCGAGCCCAACCGGCTGGTGAAGAAGGGGCAGTTGCTGTTCCGCATCGACCCCACGCCCTACCAGAACGACCTGAACCTGGCCAAAGCCAAACTCGGCGCCGCCGAAGCGCAGTTCGCCGCCGCCGGCGCCAACCTGGTCGACGCCTCGGCCGGCGCGCGCCAGTTGCGCGAGCAATTGAACTCGGCCAGCGCGCAGGTGCGCGCCTTGCAGCCGCGCGTCGAACTGGCACGCCTGCGCGTGACGCAAAACCGCGAACTCGTCGCCAGCGGCGCCGGTGAGCGCTTCGCGCTCGAGCAGGCCGAAGCCAACCTGGTCGAACTGCAGGCGCAGCTGGCCAAGTCCAGGGCCGACGAGGCGCAGGTGGCGCAAAAGCTGTCCGGCCGCGTCAACGGCGAGCAAGCCAGCGTGGCCGCCGCGCGCGCCCAGCTCGCCACCACCCAGGCGCAGGTCGACTCGGCGCGCGCCGACGCCGCCAACGCGCAGTGGAACCTCGACCAGACCGCGGTCTACGCCCCGGCCGACGGCTACGCGATCAACGTGCAACTGCGCCCCGGCTCGTACGTCGTGTCGGTGCCGCTGGCCCCGGCGATGAGCTTCGTCGAGCAGCAGCCGCAGATCGTCGCGCTGTACGCGCAAAACGAACTCGTCTGGGTGGAGCCCGGCAACCGCGCCGAGTTCGCGCTGAACACCCACCCGGGGCGGGTGATCACGGCCAAGGTCGACTCCATCGTCTGGGCGCAGGGGCAGGGGCAGCTCGCGCAGTCGGGCCAGCTGCCGCAAACGGGGGCCTTCCCGCAGGTGCCGGGGCGCTTCCCGGTCAAGCTGCTGATCGACGAGAAGGACCAGGACGTCTTCCTCGCCGCCGGCGCCAGCGGGCACGGCGCGATCTACACCGAGCACGTGGCCGCGCTGCACCTGGTGCGCATGGTGATCGTGCGCATCGGCTCGATCACCGACTACCTGGTGCTCAAACTGCACTGACCATGCGCCGCGCCGCCTTGTCACTGCTGGGCGCGCTGGCCGCCGGCTGCGCGCTGCAAAGCCCGCCGCCGCCGGACGAGCTGCAGCGCCAGGCGATGGCGCACACCCAAGTGCCGGCGCACTGGAAGGCCGGCGCCGCCGTCGAGCAACCGCTCGCCGGCGGCTGGCTGAACAGCTTCGACGACGCCGCGCTGCAAGCGCTGGTGGCCGAGGCGCTGGCCTACAACGCCGAGCTGCACGCGGCCGCGGCGCGCGTCGAGCAGGCCGGCGCGCTGCTGAAGGTGGCGGGTGCGCCGCTGCAGCCGCAGCTCGGCATCGCCGGGCTGTGGAGCGGTGCGGCCAGCAGTGGCGGCGACGGGCTGAACGGCATCTTCCTGAACCTGTCGCTCGAACTCGACGTGTGGGGCCGGCTGCGCCACGGCCAGGCCGCTGCCGCCACGCAGGCCGAAGCGGTGCAGGCCGACTACGCCTACGCGCGCCAGTCGCTGGCGGCGATGGTCGCCAAGAGCTGGTTCCTGGCGATCGAAGCGACGCTGCAGCGTGCCATCGTGCTCGACATGGCCAAGGCCGCCGACGAACTGTTGCGCCTGGCCAGTGAACGCCAGCGCATCGGCCCCGGCAACGAGCAGGCGGTGGCCGAGGCGCGCGCCAACCTCGCCGGCTACCGCGACGCGCTGCGCCAGGCGGAGCTGGCGCGCGACAACGCGCTGCGCGCGCTCGAGCTGCTGCTGGGCCGCTACCCGGCGGGCGAGGTGGCGCTGGCCGCGCAACTGAGCCCGCTGCCGCCGCCGCTGCCCACCGGGCTGCCGTCGCAGCTGCTGGAACGCCGGCCCGACGTGGTCGCCGCCGAGCGCCGCGTGGCCATCGCCTTCCACCGCGTCGGCGAGGCCAAGGCCGCGCTGCTGCCGCGCATCAGCCTGACGGCCGGCGGCAGCAGCATCTCCAGCGACCTGTTCGTGCTGCAAAGCCGCGACAACCCGGCCTGGGGCCTCGGTGCCAACCTGTTCGCGCCGCTGTACCAGGGCGGTGCGCTGCGCGCGCAACTCGAGGTGCGCGATGCCGAGCAGAAGGCAGCGATGGCGGCCTACGCCAGCGCCGGGCAGCGCGCCTTTGCCGAAACCGAGAACGCGCTGGGCGCCGAGATCGCGCTGCGCGAGCGCGCGGCCATCGTCGAGGCGATGGTGCGCGACAACGAGCGTGCGCTCGAACTGGCGCTGGTGCAGTGGCGCGTCGGCACCGTCGACCAGCGCAGCGTCGAGCAGCGCCAGCTCGCGCTGTACGGCGCGCGCACCACGCGGCTGCGCGTGCAAAGCGAGCAGCTGGCGCAGCGCGTGAACCTGCACCTGGCGCTCGGCGGTGCGTTCGACGAAGCGCCGGCGCCGGCCGCACGCGCGGCCTCGGCAGCGAACCCCTGAACCCCGACGGAGACGCACCAATGAGCAAGGACAAGAAGCGCAAGGGCGGCGACCTCGAAGCCGCCGCCGCAGCGGCCGACGACACCCCCGCGACGCTGCCCGAGCCGGCCGAGAAGCAAGAACTGTCGAACAAGGCCTACGCCAAGGAGCTGAAGAAGCTGCACATCGAGCTGGTCAAGCTGCAGCAGTGGGTGGTGCACAAGGGCCTGAAGGTGTGCATCGTGTTCGAGGGCCGCGACGGCGCCGGCAAGGGCGGCACCATCAAGGCGATCACCGAGCGCGTCAGCCCGCGTGTGTTCCGCGTGGTCGCGCTGCCGGCGCCGACCGAGCGCGAGAAGACGCAGATGTATGCGCAGCGCTACTTGCCGCACCTGCCGGCGGCCGGCGAGGTGGTGATCTTCGACCGCAGCTGGTACAACCGCGCCGGCGTCGAGCGCGTGATGGGTTTTTGCACCGACGCGCAGGCCGACGAGTTCCTGCGCGGCATCCCGCTGGTGGAAAAGGCGATCGTCAACTCGGGCGTGATCCTGCTGAAGTACTGGCTCGAGGTCAGCCCCGACGAGCAGACGCGCAGGCTGAAGGCGCGCTTCCACGACGGGCGCAAGATCTGGAAGCTGTCGCCGATGGACCTGAAGTCGTACAGCCACTGGTACGACTACTCGCGCGCGCGCGACGCGATGTTCGCCGCCAGCGACACCGAGCACGCGCCGTGGTTCGTCGCGCAGTCGGACCGCAAGAAGAACGTGCGGCTGAACATCATCCGCCACCTGTTGGGCAAGGTGCCCTACGAGGAACTGCCGCGCGACAAGCTCGAACTGCCCAAGCGGCAGAAGCGCGGCGGCTACGAAGAGTCCGACCACCCGCTGCGCACGGTGCCCGAGGTGTACTGACGCCGGCCCGGCCAGCCGCTTCGCGCCGAGCACGACGCCGACGCAGCCGGCGCCAGAAAGCTCGGGTTCTTGGCCGGCATGTTGCCGGCTTCGGAGTCGGGCAACGAGCAGCGCGCCGGGGGTACGGGGCCGACCACGCCGGCCGCGCGGCGCAGGCGTTGTTCCCGGCAGGCGGCGCGTGCAGCGGTGTCTTCAGCCGGCGCTGCCGGCCCCGCCGAGGCGGCCGCCGAGGCGCTCGCTCAAATGCTGGCGGATGGTTTTGACCAGCGCCTCGGTCTCCAGCGGCCCGAGCCGGTCGACTGCCTTGCCCTGCACCACGAAACCCATCATCAGCAGCTCGCGCAGCTTCTTGAAGGCCTTCGGGTTGTCCTTGCCGCACACCGAAGCGTTGTCGTGCAGCACGGCCTCGATCACGCCGGGGTCGAGCAGCCTGACCTGGCAGATCGCGGCCTCGCGCGCGATCTCCTTCATCACGCCTTCGAGCTGGTGGCCCCAGAACTCGGTTCGGATCTTGTCGCTCATGTCAACCTCTGGAAGATCGGTGGGATTGCTTGGAGCCGCAGGCCCGGCGCGTCGGCCTCACTTGATGACGGGCATCCAACCGGG
>Ga0209720_1003029_pt1 | contig 11926 bp, 23 predicted proteins | sample AD_JPNMR3_MetaG_FD_184426 | JGI IMG/M metagenome (GOLD analysis project Ga0209720, IMG submission 184426) | Active sludge microbial communities of municipal wastewater-treating anaerobic digesters from Japan - AD_JPNMR3_MetaG (SPAdes) (version 2) | ecosystem: Engineered > Bioreactor > Anaerobic...
CACAGGCTCCGTTTACTTCCCATTCAGCTAACAATTCTTCTTTATTTCTAAATGTTTTCATATATTTTTTAATTCTAAACTATTATAACTTCCTGAGTCGGTTGTGATTTTTATAGGTGGCGGACAGTCACATTCGGGAATGAAAGGACTGTTCACCTTGCCACATCGAGGACAAATCCAACCTAAAGGTTGATTTTCTTTTTTATCGTTATCACTATTGCCCTCTTTTAACATCCCACACTCATAAAATTGTGTATGGTCAACTTTACAAACACCATCTTGCATAAATGGACAGTATTTTTCACCATTTTTATAATACCAAGCATTGCAGATTATTTTTTCCATGATTATTTGTTTTTATTTTCATCAAAAATCTTTTTCTCAGGAAAATTATCTTCAAAGCCTTCATTCATATCAGCAGGCCTCTGAAAGGCAGCCGCAAGAATCAATATTGCCCAAATTAGGAAGAAAATAACAATAATCAAATCAGATATTAATTCTAATGCTTTCATATTCCTTCTTTTTTAGATTTTATTATATTTTCTATTCTTTTTTTAATAAGTTTAAAATATTCTTCCTGTTTTTCTATAAGTATGAATTGTCTTTTATTTTTCAAACAAGCTAATCCAACCGTGCCGCTTCCTGCAAATGGGTCCAATACTATATCACCTTCATTTGTAAATGATTTTATAAAAAATTCAACTAATCTCTCAGGAAAAGTAGCAGGATGAAATCGTTTATCCATATATTGATTACTTACATTATTTACATTTATCACATTCGAAGGTCTTGCAAATTTCAAATAACGATAATTAACAGTATTCATTCCAGTCATACCACTCTTATTTTTAGGCGCCCCACACTGTTTTCTAAAAGTCCTTTTAATACTCTCCTCCTTTATCAATGTTCCACAAGCCAAAGGATTAAATGTAATTTTACCCGGCAAACTTTTTGTAAAATGATATATCGGTTCAAAAGCATTTTTAAATCTTCCTTTAAATTGACCTGGAAATGGGCTCTTTGTCCAACAGTATTCCTCAACAAAAAGAAATCCTACATCTCGCTTTAATCTGCACACCAAATCAAACACATATAAACTTCTCTCACCTTTATTCGTATGTGGTTTTATGTTCAAGAAAAAACTACCCGTCGGCTTCAAAATACGCTTTATCTCCTTACCTATGGGCAAAAACCAATCAACATACTCATCCTCAGCTATACCACCATATACCCACTTCCTCCTCTCAGCATACGGCGGCGACGTGAATACCATATCAATACTATTATCCAAAATACCCTTCATCAAATCCTGACAATCTCCCAGTAAAACCTCTTTTTTCCAATCACCCATATATTATAAATTCAAATTAAACATAGTTTAACTAACCACCAACCAAATTAAACATAGTTTAACTAATCAATCCATCAAATCCTCAAACTCGTCTAGCCCTAACTCGTAATCACCATCCCCAACTCCACCATCATACTCCACAACACCCAAATACTCCTCATTACTAATATCCCCACCAATAACATCACCCAATACCTTCACAATTAAATCATAATCCCTAAACCCTGATACAACCAACATCTCCATCACCACAGCCATAACCCTCACTAACCTCACCTTAACATAATCAATATCCTCCCACCCATTACAATACGCTACAAACGCCACCCACGCATCATCTACCCTGCTCTGTAAACGACTATACAAACCACCCAAATCCCTACCACCACCACCAACTCCACTAACTAACCTGTTAAATAACTCCCTGTTCATGTCTCTATCATCCTCTGTTTTTTAAATTGTTAACTATCCTAAAATTACCTACCAAATTCCTCGGTCGCCCCTTCTCAAATATCAAACTCTTTATCACTACCCAACCACCACCCTCATAATATACCCTCCTCTTCTTCGTAAACTCATTGACCAACGTGTGGTACCCTATCCCAGTAACCTCACTAACCTTTACCTTGTTCGTTACTACCATCGCAACCCCATCCCCCTCATCCCTGTTACCCCTGTATAACGTGTATAATACCTTGTACATATAACCTCCTATATAAAACCCAATCCAAACTAAACATAGTTTAACTACCACAAAGATAAAAACAATTTCCTAACCTCCAAAATAAATAATAGTTTATTTTGCATACCAAAAAATAAATTATCAACAATATTCCGTCTACTAACAAGTAAACTCAATGTATAGTTTGAACACCCGCACTCGTGCACGCAAAACCGATCTGCGGACCCGCCCCCGGCATCTCGCAAGCATACGTATATGTCATAATGGTCCAGCCGGCAAACCGACCCCGAAATGGGACAAAAAGAAACAACAAACATACAAAACAATAGGGTAGGAGAGGGGCTAATCGTACTGCCTGAAAAACCGCATTTAACATAATAATAATTATGGGTAAAATAAGAATGGCAAGGCAACGCATCCTTAGTTACCTGAAATTCTCACAAAATCAATGAAATAGAACTGTGCCTGTGTACTGTTGCAAACACAGAATGCTTTCAATTTTCCTTATTCTGAATCAGTTATTGACATTTGCAATTGATTAATTAATTGATTACATTTGTTTTTATTTTTTTAAAAATTATGGCAAACAACTACTATACTTGCAAATATCGTCTTCCGCATCCTGCTATTTCTTCTTCTCTCTCATTATCTTCTTCATTATCTCAGGTGCAAACATCATTGGCTTGTTCTGTAATTGATGGTGCTAATAATATCGACGGTAGAAATGTAGTACCTCTGTTGGATGGTGAATTACGGCAAATCTATAACTCTCTGAATACTATTCAGCGTGATCTGTTTCGGAAGTGTTACCTGCGATTATGGGACAAAATCTATAATCATAAACTTATGACTGATGAATTAAATATGTTGTCATATATAGACCTGATTCCTGACCTGATGCGTATTACAAAACATACATGGCGAGAATTGTCTCTACTAATAAAATTGTGGCAATTAACACGCAGGGGCAAACACTCCATCAAAAGTACTTCAGCACTATGGAAAAATTCCGAAAGAATAATCCTGAGAAAGTTACAAGCAAACAATATCATTGCAAAATATACCCATGATCCATTTCTCCCTCACTCCCGACACTATCCGCAAAAATGCTATATAATACTGACTGAGGAAGGTGTGCAATATATAAAACAAATACTTATTACATATAAACAATTAATCATACAGTATCATTTACAGATTGCTGATGCGTTTATTCTCGGTGAAAAGAAGATAAGAAAAGGTAAAAAAAAAACGAGCCAGATTTAACTGACTCGTTTTTTTGAGGAGAACCTACGACAATTAACTTAAATCTATTATATACTCTTCTTCCTCTTTTGGCAAAAGATTAAGTGCTATTTCATTTTTTCTTACAACTTCTCGAAGCCTCTTTTCTACAATTTCTACAAATTCCTTTACCCTTACCATCAAATTATTAATTGAGTCATCCTTTGCAACATATGCTTTTTTTCGCTTTTCTTCATAGTTATAACTAACACCCCAGCATGCTTTTAGGTTTTCTTTTTGAGTATCCCAGCCATCTGGGTCAATATTAGTTTCATTACATCTTAACAAAGGATGGAGAAGTCCTTTTTCTGCATCTTCGCCAACAGGTAAATAAACATTTACACGTGCAACAAATAGTTGATCATCTGTATCGTACGAATACGATACATTAATTTTCGCTTTTAAATTTAAATTTTTTGTTTTCATGACTGTATTATTTTTGGGTTAACGACTCAAAGATATAACAGTTATTTTTAACAGCCAAATTTTTTAACATTATTTAACATATTTTAACATTTGTAAAATTTATTGTCAGTGTATATATATTAATAGGTATATATATATGAAAATAAAAAATTCCTGGTGCTGACCTAACACAATAATATAATCATCCAAACAAATTAAGTTAAAAATAAAAAAGACCCATTTGCATAAAAAACAAACGAGTCTTTCTTTCTTAGTTTTATTCTAAATTATTTGAAGGATGAATAATAATTAGAATAAAATTCAATTAATTTTCTTTTTATATTACGTAAGCGAGTAAGTCTGCCTACAAACTCTCTTACATAACTTGTTGCCTCTTCATGTTCTGAAATTTCAGAATAGAACGGAGCGAGAGTTCTTAATCCCTCGATTTCATTTTCTATTTCTTTTATGCAAGGGATCCCTTCAACTAATTTTCTTAATTCTTCTGTTTTCATGGCGCAATTTTTTTAATTGTTCAACGACTCAAAGATATAACAGTAATTTTTAACAGCCAAATTTTTTAACATTTTTTAACATTTTTTAACATAATTAATTTTGTCAGTTTAAAAAATAATTGTAAATTTACTGTGTAAAATTTATAATTAAAACAAACCATGAAAAAGAGAAAGAGTAGTAGATTAAAAAACCTATTGTCAGGTGAAATTATAAACGTGCACCTGACTACGGATCATCCTGATAGTTCATATGGCATCCCCGTATGGGTTGACAAGGAAGGAAGGAGTTACGGTCAATTAGGTGACCTTATATTCGGTTATATCTTCCTTCCTGATGAAAACGAAGAAGAAACTAAATAAAAAAAATAAAGCCATGAAAGATATGAAAAAGGAATTGCAATTTTTAGGGATTAAAATAAAACCCAAAATAAAAGACAAAGACATAACTATTAACGAATTGCTGGAAAATCCAGAAAAGTATTGTTACAAGAATGATGTAGAAAAAATAAAAACAATCAGTCAATTAATAAACGAAGTAATTTCTTCTAAAGCTGAAAAAATAAAAATAGTAAACTCCTCAACAGATGCCTTTTATATTTTAAGAAATTTCTATATATCAAAAAAACTAAATAAAGAAAGGGAACATATGATTGCATTACTATTGAGTAATGCAAATAAAGTAGTGAAAATAGAATTACTATCAATGGGAGGCTGGACTGCAACGAACATTGATGTAAGAGTATTGTTCAAATCAGCTCTGGAAGTGTGCGCATCAAAAATCATTTTGTGCCATAATCATCCTTCCGTTGTAGATACAATTCCATTAAAACCTTCTCCCCAAGATTTAGATATAACTAAATTTGTATATAGAGCAGGAAAATTCTTATTTATTGAATTGCTCGATCACATTATACTTTCGGGCAATTTCACCAATTTTTATTCCTTCGTTGACGCAGGGGATATGGAGGAAATTAAAAGAAGTTTTTAATAATTAAACATTACAATATTATGTGCTTCAAATCCAAGATTTAACTTTATTTAATGTGCCTAAAAGGAAAACCCGCAGCAGGGGAACCTGCCATAAGTGGCAGGTGTTTGGCGGGGACAAATCAAAATTAAAATAGACCTGCAACTTTAAAACAATTATTAACATTAACTTTTAAAACAATAAGCTGCTATGTCAAACTTAACAAATTCAATCAATCTTTACTCATTCTTAATCGAAAAACAAAGATTGAGTAACCCGAAAATTTTACGTCAAATCTTATTAATAGATAATGACTTCTGCACGCATTTTCGTATAGATAAACATGCAAAACAATATAAAGACGAAGCCGACCGGGTTTCGCAAGAAATTTTTTTAAAATACAACAATTTAAAAAATAAAAGAGAGAGATTAACAAAAATGATAGAAGAAATATTAAAATGTAAAATAAAAAGAGAAGATGGCGAAGAAATTGGATTCGTCACTACATCATCATATACAGGAGATTACACTTATAATATATTGGATGTCGGAAAATTTTTTGTTGTAAATATTTCATTTATAGATTAAAGTTTATTTCAATAAATTTAATAGTCATGAAAAAACGGCTATGATTATTGTGTGGATGAAGCAGAAAGTGTTGTGAAATTTTTAGAAAAAGAAAACAAGTCATGACCGAAGAAAGAAATGGTTATTGTAATCTACTCAGGCAGGTGAATGATAAACTCACCTGCCTGACAATTGATTTGCAATCAATTTTGTATCTTTGTACTAAAGATGATGTAGGAAAAGTAAAAAGATACTTGCGTAAAGCACATTTGACGCAACGTGAAATAAGAAAATTAATTTATGATATTAATTCAATTAATGATAAAATAAAAAAAGAAAGACTTAAATATAATAAATATGAACAAAAAAGTTTATTCTCAGGTATTTAAATCGTTACTTCAGAGGATATTTAAAACTAAAAAAGATATACCTTCACAATCTCCCGAGCCTGAAGTAACAATTTACTTATTTAAATGCAAAGAATTTGCTAATGAAATTAAATTCGAACTGTGGATAAATGCAAAAAGAACAAACTATCTGATATCATTAAATGAAACCAAGAAATTACTCTCAACTTACGATTACATGAATTTAATAATGAATTCAGAATCAATTTTCACTGTGAAAAATAACATACTCTATAACATCATAAAAAAGAAAAAGCAGCCCCCAAAAGAAATGAAATTATCAGGTTTTAGCCCAAACTTTTTTGAACCAGAAAAGTAAAAGAAAATGAAAAAAAATGTAATAATTTTAATGATGATATTTTTGATTACAACAAAATTAGGCGCACCAAATCCCTGCCTTGTAACGATATTAAAAGATCCTCCGTTACAACGTTCTTTTGATGATCTTATTGAAGCAATTTATTATGTCGAATCTCGTTTCAATCCCCATGCTTATAATGACAAAGAAAAAGCCTATGGTGGATTACAAATAAGAAAAATTCGGCTCGATGACTACAATAAAAAAACCGGGAAAAACTATAAAATCGAAGATTTATATAATTTTGAAATATCAAAAGAAATCTTCCTCTACTATGCAAATAAACTTAAAGACTACGAAACTATTTCAAAGAAATGGAATGGGAGTGGTTATTTAACAGAAATATACTGGGAAAAAGTGAAAACCTATTTAGAAACAAAAAACTTTAAGACTTATGAAAAGAATTGAAATCAGACCTGGACTATTTGTTTATCCTATCAGAAAACCTGATTGGATAGATAAACTTGCATCAACCAAAGGAGAAGACAAAGAAATGCTCCTGTCACTGAATAAATTCAGGGACTTGGGTGATGCAATATGTAACCATGTATTTCTGATCAATAAACAAGCATTGCTTGAAATGATAAAACAAGAAATGCCTGATTATGATCCTGAGAATGATTTGCTATATGTAGAAAACCTATAAAGAAAATGGAAAAGATACCTGAACAACTGATTTATGATGAATATCCTGAAAGAAAAAATTGGGGATGCTTCTTGTTATTATTATTATTAATTTTTATATTTACAGCAACATTATATGGCTTCTGGAAGTTGTTTTCATGGCTTGTTTGGTTAGAAGAAAAGGGAGTAATTTAACTCCCTTTTCTTATCTTATCAAAATATCTTTTATTCAATGCAAAAATCTTTCTGTTAACCTCTTCTTTGGAATACTTGTAAATAATACCACCAACATTGCACGGAAACTCTTTTTCATATTCTGTCTTTAATTCATCAGCAAACCTATATAACTTATTCCAATCAACCTTATTCTTCCCTGAACCTGAACTGATAATTTCAGAATAATCTTTACGCTGTGCATCGGTGCCTTGATCAAATAACCTATGCTCCTCAGGAGTCAATAAAACAATATTCTTCGCATATAGACGAAAATGCGGATACTTTGAACGTGACTTCGATAAAACATGTGCAAAACAATTAAAAAAATACGGGGAATTCTCAAACTGTTTTAAAGGTAATCCTGAGATAAACGATTTCTTCGGTACAACCTTCCATAACATTTTAAATATAGTAACTTCACTTAATACTATATCATCTAATAATGCCTGAAAAATAAACTCTAACTCATTCATTTTTCTCAATCAAAATTTTAAGTTTATAACGTGCAAATAATTCAGATAACTCCTTTACAAACTCGTCACATTCAGTAAAAATATTAATAACAATCTTACAGGTTTCAGGTTTCTCCCCTTTGACTTTAGAAACTAACTTCTTAAACTGTTTAAACTCTTCTAAAATAACTAAATCTTTTTTATTCCAGTTTTCTATAATAATATCCAAAATTTTAAAATCTTCATTGAACCTCATGATCCTCGAATATACCTGCAATTGCATATTTAAAGTTGTCGGATCACAAAACATAACTTTATCAAATGTAGGTTTACTGATAGATAGATATGTAATAATATCTTCACGCTCCAAGAATCTATTATTCAATAAAAAATTAACATACCTTTGAAATTCCCTGAATAACGCTGGATTTTTCATAGTATTATTAATTAAAATGGTAAACCATCATCCTTTATCATATTTTGCTGCTCCAAATTTTTTACTCCACTTTTCAATTTCTTAATTTTTTTCTCTAAATCATTAATCGCACTCAGTGGTGCCTTAGTCTCTTCTTCTTGCTCAATATCAGGCTCAACAATAGTTTCATCCTTCACACTCTTTTTGCCATGCGGAAAGAAAACTTTATCAACTACTATTACTGTCCTTACCCTCTTCTCATTAACCTCATTTTCCCAACTCTCAGTAATAAGGTGCCCTATAATATCGATTCCATCACCTTTTTTGAAATACTTATTGATAAACTCAGCACGCTTATTGTATGCTTTAAAGTTAAACCAATGTGTAATTTCTCGTTCATCATTCGATACATAACTATATGCCAGAGAAAATTCACAAACACAGAAATCATCATTTATCTTCTGATACTTAATATTGCCTATGTAACCCGAAAACACAACTAAATTCATGGTTTAAATTTTTAATTGGTTAAACAATAAGAAGCCGTCCCGTCATCTCAACGGAAACGGCTATTATTATTTTCACTGCAAGAGGTACACAAAATTAATCATTTTCGTTTAAATCCATCAACTTTTTTACTTCCTCATCGGTCGCCTTAAAACAAAAATCTTCTTTACTTACAAATTTATTAAACTCTTTCGTTTTGCTACATAATATCGTAAATCGCTGTTCAGTTATCGGTGGAGTTAAACCTGAAAGGATCGCATATAACTTCGCTGCCTGGACAAAATCACGAATACCTGCACCTTCTGGCAATGAAGGAAAATCACGATAAACCTTCTTCTTCTCAAATTCTTTTTTACCTATTTCGGCAAGATCAAATGGCAATTTAGCACCCCCCTCATCATCAGTAAAGGAATTATCAACTTCCGATTCTGCAACATTCTCTTCCAATCCTGGTCCTGCATCATCAACTTCTAACTCTTTCGGTAACTGTTCTGGTTTATTTTCTTCCGTCTTATTGAAAACAGACCAGTATCGAGAGAATTTGCAAGGATCTTTCGGTAACTGTTCTGGTTTATTTTCTTCCGTCTTACTTCTTAAATTGCCATCTTGATAATACAATATCGCCTCCCTTAATTTTTTATTTGTGTTCTTCCCGGGCAAAGATTTAACATATTCGTCTAATTCAGGAATGGCTTCTATTATTTCTAAAAGTTTCTCAACCGGCAATGCTTTTAACTCTTCTTCAGTAAATTTTTCCTCATTATAACCCTCTTCAAATTCGGTCTCTTTCTCGGTTTCCTCTACTTCAGGCTCCTGAGTCTCCGAAATCTTCGCTATTTCAATAACATCACTTTTCTGAACATTGCTATTTTCGGTCTCTGGAACAACATCTTTCAACTGATTCTTTTCAATTTTTTCGATCGTTTTCTCCACTAATTTTTTACTTCGCTCCTGATTAAATTGCTTATCTGGAATAATAACCGTCGAACCATTCTCTGTTTCAATTATTGTTTCTTTCTCAACAGTGTCAATTTCTTCAAACAAATAAGTAGCAGCCATCACATCAGGAAACAAATCTCTCGCAAGAAAACCTAATGCCCTATATCTGATCATTCGCTTCGGAAACCTATACCATGCTGATTTTTTATACTTCCATCCTTCACTTCCTCTTACCATTTCTTCTGTAATCCACAATCCAGCCTTTTTTGCATCATACACAGAAAAACTTCTCGATAATTTTTCTTTTGTATCCCTTCTCTGTGCAGTTATCGTCACACGATAATTACCATCCTCAATCTTACCTTCTTCAACTTCTTGCCATGAACCAGGCTCAACCAAACTGCTACGCAAAATCAATGACTTAGCCATATCCCCACGAATTGCAAATCCGCCGTTTATTGGGACAATCCATTGTAAAATAAGGGTAGGTGCCCTAAGCCCTAATGCATAACCATAAGACAAAACCGAGATCATCTTAGGAATAATGGGTTTAGAATAATCTCTTTCATTACCTGAAGACCCGACTTTCTTTTCGTAAAAATGATCTGGAATAGTCATACCTGCTGCAAGAATTTTACAATATTCTTGCATTTTTTCAAGAGACTCATACGACTGCATCGCAAACTGAGGCTCTTCCCCAATAATTTGTACTCTTTTCTCTTCCATAATTGATTAATTTAAGTTATTAAATATAAGAATATTTTTTTTCAGGTGTAGGATCCTTCCAATTTCTTTTCTCAGGCGGCTCCCATTCTAAACCGAGAAATTCAAAAAAATCTTCTTCAGTATAAAATGGCGGCGGCAATGTAGGATTCTCTGCAAACTCCTTCTTTAACCTCCAAACATTTCCCCTCTTCTCACACTCCTTTTTCCTCCTTAATCCATCAGAAGTACCACACCAACCTAATCTGTTCCACGTAACCGCAAGTTTTGCGTGTGAATACCAGGCAGAACCAGTCCTCAACGCTAATATCCTGCCCCAGTCTCTCTCATTCGTTATATACAACTCAATCTTCAAATTATATTGCGGATAATGAAAACGTTTTAACTTATCTCCATTTATCACTACCCCTGGGAAATCATCTACAAATAAATTATTCAGCGGATTTAAAGGATTTTCAATACAAACAATCTCAATATCCCCAATTAAATCACACTTTCTCCGCAACGAGCCAGCTATCTCTGCCTTAATTACATGATTTGAAATTAAAGCAAGAAACCTGTTTGCATAATTAAGTGCCTTTACATACGGTAATTTTACTTCAACATTGCTCATAACTCTATTAAGTCACCAAAATCATCAACTTTTTTTTCATCATTCTTCAATACTTTTTTTATCTTATTATAAAATTCTATAAGCACCTTATCAAAATCTCGCTTTAAAATTTCACGTACAATTAAATACTTACCTAAAGAAATATAACTATTTACATCCCAGTCTTTAATGTCTTTTAATGGGATTTTTGTGCAGACAAGCCCATCATATAAAAATGAACGCAAGGTACATTGAAACTTCTGAGCACCCGATTCACTATCAAGATCTTCGACTAAAACCTGTATGTTCTGCAAAATTTTAAAACTTTCAGTCTTTCGAACTTGCTCAAGTTCTTCATCAATTTCGCTTAAAACTTGGCGGACAAACTCTCTTTTAAGAAGAGTCTCTAATGTTAAATTCTCTTTTTTATTTTCCTGTTCCATGGCATTTAAATTTTAAAAATCATAGTTTTAAATTTACAAGTTGATATATTTCTTTATATTTCTGTTCAGCAAAAATATTGCCTCTTATAAACTCATATAATTCAGACAATTTTTTTAATATATCCTCTTTTACATCTATTTTCTCAGCCTTCACTTTTACGGGCTTATCACATGTCCCAGTGACAGCATACAAGGTAACTCTTCTGCAAGTCTTTTCATCATAACATGTTTCAGATAATTCAACCAATGATTTTCGGTCCACAAGCATTTTAACTTTTGACCTGAATTGATTAAGATTGGGCTCTGCATTAAAATATCTACAATAAACTTCATGTGCCTGACGTGCAGTACATGGCTTATTAATAATGTAAAATACCATTAAATGTTTTAATAACAACTCTGACAAAATACCCGATCTTGCCAGCTCATAAAATGACTCAATTGATGTTTCTTTAATTTCCATCTTCTTTATCATTTAA
>Ga0209720_1003051_pt1 | contig 11856 bp, 13 predicted proteins | sample AD_JPNMR3_MetaG_FD_184426 | JGI IMG/M metagenome (GOLD analysis project Ga0209720, IMG submission 184426) | Active sludge microbial communities of municipal wastewater-treating anaerobic digesters from Japan - AD_JPNMR3_MetaG (SPAdes) (version 2) | ecosystem: Engineered > Bioreactor > Anaerobic...
CAGCAACCAACACTACACCTCTTCAGTTCCCTCCAGGCACGAAACACTCTTATACCTCCCCCCACGAACATAACTCACAAGTCCATCATTCACCAATCTCCTTAGAGCTCTAGTGACTAAGCCAGAATCAAGTCCAGTCACTTTAGCTATTTCATTGATTGTGCGGGCCTTGTTGCCACTTAGTGCCGAAATTATGATGTCATCTGGCCTCACCTCATCGTCTCCGGGCACCGATGGAGATTCCTCTTTCACCTCCACGTTGTAACAGAACGGTGGACGGTCGCTTTTGATGTCGAAGGTAAGCAAGAGTCTCGGAATAGCCCCGGCCACTTTGTCTGCTCGTCGTTGGACGTAGACCTTCGGCTGCCCCGCCAGCTTGGCGATGAGCCAGGAGAACTCCTGAGCAGCATTCAGGTGTTGATTGCCCCAAAGACGTTCACGTTCTAAGTGAAGCTCTCCATCCTTGTTCTTGGTCGTGTGCGCCACGAAGATGATGGCGCAGCCGTGCTTGTCACGCAGCTTCTTCACCTCGACCATCCGTTCGGCAATCTGCTCCATGTACCGCTCCATAGGCCCCAGGCTGTAGAGTGGGTCCAGGAAGACGGCAACTGGTTTCAGACGATCCAGGTGAGAATCAAGCTGATCCAGGCACGTTTCGGAAGTTAGTTTGAACCCGCGGTTCGGGTGAATGTAGATTGGCAATTCCTCCAACGGAATGCTCAGGTCGCAGTAGAAGGTGTTCGGGTCACTGAAGTCATCCTCAATATCGAGCTTACCGTAGTGAGCCGCGAGGATGTGACTGATGCGCAGGGCGATCTCCGGCAGAGCGTCCTCTTGCTGAAAGAGGAAGATCGGACCAGTACGGTTGACCGGATACTTGCCGAGGAACTTCGTGCCCGTGGCGATACTCACCGCCAGGTCAAAGGTCATCCAGGTCTTGTAAGACCCGGGATCCGCAACCACAAAGCCAACCCCTTGATCCTGGACCCACTGATCCACGAGCCACTTTACTTCCTGATCGGCGTAGCGTGACAGGAACTCCGTCAGGTGGATCAACTCCAGCTCGGACTTGGCTTCATTCTCCTTGCGTTTTTCCATCTGGTAGGCGGAGGATACCGTACGGAACAGTTCATCGCCCGCCATCCGCGGCTCGTTTCTGGTGTTCCAGAGGATCGCTAGTTCCTCAGTGATGTCCTTCGGAACACCCTTCCCGGCCAGGTATCCCGCGAGGCGAATCAACTCAACGTTGCGAGAGCCTTCCTTTGAACCGCGAAGAATCTCGCTAATCAGCCGGTCCTCGGATACGGCGGCAACAGCCCCTTTCGGGCTCTCGGGCGACCTTTCCGGCAATCTTTCTGGGGTCGTCTTTTCGACCTTACCGTTCCCGGGATGATTACCCACGAGGTGATCGTCCCCATTACGCTCCGGAAAGATGATCCGGCGCAGCTCGTCGGTCAGCTCTCCCGGTTCGCCACACGATTGCCAACTGTACGGAACAACGCAATCGTCGACCCCGGACGGATCGATCTCGGAAGGGGGGCAGACCACGTAGTTACCGTCACCCCGAATATCGATTCCCGGCAGGACGTCAACCCTGCCGGGAACACGATCACAATCAGTGGGGTAGAGATACCAGAAGTGACGGCCTTCGTGCGCGGTAACGGCAACACGATCCGTGTATGCCGCGTCGATAACGATGGAAAAGTCTCCACCGTGCCTCGGATCGACATCCACCACAACGATTCCGGAGATCTGCCCCGTGATGACCGCAACTCCGGCATCAGGCCACATCTTCCACCACGCGCGAATCTCGTCTTCAGTAGCCCTACGTTCCTGCAGGGCTTTCCACGACGCCAGGTACGGGCGCTTGTTGCGCCTGACAGGCATTATGCTCCGGCCCTCACGAAACAGGCGGAGCGCCTCTTCCAACCGCTCGTTCACCGGGCACCCGCCTTCTTCGCTAGACTGGAGGTCGAACGGGCATGATTCCGCCAAAGAACTCGTACCCTGCCTTCTCCTTCATGCCAGGGAACCCCAGCGGAATGATTCGACTCATCGGGGGGCGTTTCTGATCTGCCTCACATACTTCATTGAGCTGAAGAACGATGCGTTCGCTGTCTACAGCGTCAACGATCTTATTCAGCAGGTCGAGATCGAAAAAGACCCTGGCGTTCCCGACAACCGGACTGGCGGAACAGTAATCCTCAATATCCCCACGGCTAGCTCCGATGGATGTGCAGGAAACGATACCGTCCGAGGCGCACAACCCAACAACCTTCGGGAGTTTGTTGTGGTAGAGCGCAGCCATCCTCTTGATGCAGTGCTTGAGCTCTTCACGACTTACTACCGCCTCGCACTGGTACTCCTGCGGCACAAAGTCCAACACCTGGGTAGGATAGGTGCCGCCAAGGAGGCTGGTTGCAATCTTTATGCTGCCGATCTCGGCAACCAACGAATTAGCACTCACCGCAAAGGACACGGTGCCGTCGAACTGCTGGCCAGATTGCGCGATCAGCTTCGCGGCGAGTTTCGGGATCGTAACTCCGGTATGTTCTCCTTCCACCTTAACCTCTTCGCGGTACACAGACAGGAGTATTCCGTTACACGAGATGGCGATCAGATCGGTTCCATCATAACACAGATGGATGCCGGTAAGCACTGGACGAATGTCATCCGTCGCGAATGCTGCTTTGCCAAACACCCGACAGGCGCTAACGGCAGGAAGCATAAAGGAGAATGCCGGATTCATCTCCGGTTGATCGGGGAACTGGTCCATGCCGATTCCGTACAGCTTCGTGTGACTCTTGTTCCACGAAACGACTACATGGTTACTCTCGCCAGCGGTTAGCTGGAGCTGAGTATCGCCCGGCAGCGTAGCGATGATCTTACTCAGAACCGCGCCGGGGATGGCGCAACCCCCTTGTTTGGAAACTTGTACGGCATCCGTCCGGCTGGTCACCCACAACTCCATGTTGGTAGACACGAGTTTCAACTGCGACCCGTCTGTCGAGATCCCAATATGGCCGGTAACTACTTCGGGTCTGCCATCAAGAACGTCCTGATGCGGCTTCAATACGCTGGTGAGGTCTTTTACGGCTATCGTGACTTGCATTCTTCCTCCAGCAGGCGAACATCCAGAAACACGAGTTGTTCAGCAGCGCTGGCTCGTCGAACATGTCCGCACCGACGAACATAAACCGGGTCGTAGGCGGAAGAAAGGAATGCCTTCGCGCGCTGCACCGCTTTGTGTTTTTCAGATTGGCGCGGGATCAAAGCCAGCAGTTCCGCGATAAGCTCTCGGGTTTTAACTGTTGGCGGCAAGGCGATCTCCTTACATGAGTCATTGCTGCTGACAGAGTAGTATTTCACTCCCGCATGCGACCGCATCCTGCGGATCCGGCCCATTACGGTAGATACGGGAAGCCCCAACTCACGCGCAATCTCGGTTTGGTTCTTCCCGCGCAGCATCTCTGTTAGGATGGTTCGGTGCGATGGAGGCAGCAGCTCGACGAGGGACTCCGTCACCAGGGAGTCACTGACATCTTCCTCATCTACAGACCAGGAATCATCGTTCTCGCATAGCTCTGACAGGTTGGACGGATCGACGGCAACCTCACGGCCGTTGGCGCGGTCGTGGATAAAACGCTTCAGGGCGAAGCGCATTGTGATGACGGCATACGCGGGGAAAGGAACCCCGCGCGTCGGGTCGAACTTTTGGGCGGCCAGCATCAGGGCGTCATAGGCGATCTCCTTCAGGTCGTCCAGCAGGTCTTCCTTGTAGCGTTGGCCGTAGAGACGGTTCGCTACTGTTTTCACATTTCTACAGGCAAACTGGTCGGCGAGTGGAATGTTCTCCTCGACGATCTTCGCCTGCGCGTCTGTTAGCGGTTCCTGTAACACGGGATTCCTCCAAGTTTTTACTCCAATCTGCGTAGCGTATTGAGGAGGCTCTTGCCCTGGATCCTAATCCGACCGCCAAGTTTCGACGCTTTCACGATGGGCGGCCTGTCGTTTCGGGGGCGGATCCATTTGTAGAGGCAGGCAACAGTGACCCCCAGCAGGTCAGCAGCCTGCTGGGTAGTGTACCAGTCTTCAGGGTCGATTCTATTCAGTTTCATCTAGAATCTCCTGGCCGACGAGCAGTTCCGCACCCGCCCCGTCAGCTCCAATGATGGTGTCAATCAGGGAACGTTTCCGTTCTACGATCCTAACCACACGTTCGTCGATGGTGCCCTCGGCCACCATCAGCCAGGCGATGCAGGGGTTACGCTGACCTTCCCGAGCCACCCTACCTACGGCCTGGTCGTTCCCTGCGGGATTCCAGTCCGACTCCACCAGCAAAGCGTTGCTGGATGCGTGCTGAAGTCCGTCCAGGCCCGCCTGAGCGCCTCTCAGGGAAAGCACGATCAACCGACAGTCCGGATCGTCAACGAAGCGTTGAATGTTCTCCCAACGTTGCTCCTGGGAATCCCCCCCGAACACCTTGGCGGACTGCGGGAAGGCTGCATGTAGAGCGCGTTGGAGTTCTCGGTGGTGCGCGAAGAGAATGAGTTTTTCTCCACTCTCCAGGAAGTTACCAACCCACTCCCGTGCCGGCTTGATCTTCCCTCTGGCTACCAACCCCCGCAGGCGAGACATGTGAGCCATATACTCACGGGCGACTGCACCGCCGCCGCCATCCATCCCGGCCTTCGAACTGTCCAGAATATATCTATTCGTACCAAGCCAAATCCGAAACTCACGTTCCGCGGCAAGGTACTCGGTCATGTTGTCGAGGATCACCGGCACTCTCGCCCACGTCACTGGCGGCATGTCGGCAGACACCTCGGCCCGAGTGCGACGCACCATGAAGGATGCTACGCGGGCGCGCAGGTCGTCGTGGTGGGCACTCGTCTCACAGTAGGCATCGAGGTACTCCTGCATGGAACACCAGGTCCGCCGCAGGATGACAAGCTGCGACCACAGCTCTAAAGGCCGATTAATGACGGGAGTACCGGTCACTCCAATGACGTAGTCTACCGTGTCAGACAAGCGCACGCACGCGCGCGCCCTTCTGGCGGCAAAGTTCTTCGCCAGGTGCAACTCGTCGAAGACCGCGGCATTCGGCTTCACGTCACAGAGCAGCGAGAGGTTGTCCGCTAACACGTCGTAGTTGACGACGATCAGGTCCGCCTTCGGAATCGACGCGTTCCGTCTGCCGGAGACTATCGTGACAGAGCGGTGTGGGAGCCACCGTTCCACCTGTCTTTGCCAGCCGATTTTGATACTGGCAGGACAGACAACAACTGCGGGGTACGCACCGAGAGTTTCGAGCACTGAAAGCGACTCTAATGTCTTGCCGCAGTTGTGGACCACAATTCCGTTAGCAACGAAGTTGCGGTACGGATCCTCCATAACAAGGTCGTACGTGTCCGTTATGCCGTCTGAGCGGACAGATACTACTCTGTCTTTTCTGGGCACGGAGATAATCTCTCCGTAGATTGGACAGACTGGTTCTCCGTCCGTCAGTACCTGAGCACCAACGCACAGATCACCTGCTGCGATCCAACCATCTTCTGTGGCTACCAAATGGTCAGGCGTCAACCTGATCGACTTGCCAGATTCCAGAGTCAGCAGAACGACTCGCTTTTCGCCACTCTCAACGGCGGCGACTACCGTGTTCAAGCGAAGGGTGCCATCATCACGCAGCGACATCACGAACGTTGGTATATCCTCTCGCCACTTTCGCAGCGAGAGACCATTAACTCCCTCATAAAGCTCTCTAACAGTCATCTTCCTGGTGATTCCGGCACGATTAATTGAGACAAGCACATCTCCGCTAACGCAACCTATCTCGTCCGCAAGCAGCACTCCTCCTTCCCGAAGCATCCGCAGCATCTCTATCACGCCACTAGTTTGGAACGGGCGCAGAACGGGGCGGATCACCTCGGCAGGCAGCACAGGTTTCGGGTGGCGGATCTCCTCAATCGCCTGGACCGCAGAGGGGGAGAGAGTAAAGCCGTGTTCCCGGCACGTTTCGTGGAAGCGGAATGTTTCTCTCTCCGGAAGGATACCGACCACTGCACACAAATCGTGGTCGTAGCGAGAACTGATAAGGAGTGGTTGGAAGATGTCGCGGTAGCGCAGGTAGTCTCGTTCCAGGTAAGGAAGACCGACGTAGAACTCGTGACCGTCGAAGGTTACGTGTTTGTCTGGTGGGCGCTTAGGCACACAAAATCACCTCCTACTAAAACCAGGGGCAGCGGAACCGTTTAGTCATACAAACTGGCGGCGACAACGCGCGGGCAGGCGTCGCAATCCATATCTAGCGCCCATTCTCTGACACTCTCATCAGTCCTCCCTTACCAGATCTAGCAGGACGTCGTGAAGTTGCACATCATCCATGCTATTTCCAGTCCATAAGGGCCCGCTAACGTCTCTTATCCTCAACGACTTACCAACCACAACGACCTCAAACGGGTATAGCTTCGGGTGATTGATCTTGAACGAAGGAAACAATCCTTCTTCCAGTGTTGCGTACGGTTCAAACTCATCCCACAGTGGGCCGAATACACTCCTCACTTTGTTTTCTAGTTCCAATCTCCCCCGTGAAACCAACCTCCTGTACTCATCCTCGGCCTCTCTATTCTTTCTTTCTCTGAGTTCTTGCGCTGAGCGCAGGATCTCGTCAAGAACGCTAGACATCACTTTCCTCCTCGCAGTACACCAAATCAAACACCAGCACGCCCTCTCCCTGCTCGTCGGAGTCGGCGATCTGGTCCAGAACACAGTTACAGACTGAAGCCATTGGGATCTCCTCGGATCCGTACGGAACGTAGTCAATGACCTCACCCGTACCGCTGCACACACGGCATCTTCTGTTTGGTTTGATCCTTAACACTAAAACCTCCTTGTACGGAAGGAACCCCGCTGGAATCCAAGATTCCAGCGGGGTTCCGCAGCAGGAGTGTCAGGTCAGTTTCTCAAGCTCGAACTTGAACCTTCCGTGTCCTCCGGTTCTCCACTGCCCCAGGCCGCGTCGCGTTCCGTAGGAGAGAATCTCGCGGAGGTACTCCTCGTTGATCTCTCCAGGGAACACCTCCAGTTCGCACTCGAAGTTGGTTCCCGCCGGGAGTTCCTCAGAGCGGATCAGGGATACCGGCTGTCCGATAGCAGTAGTGTTCCTCATCGGCCGTTCGCAGTAGCCAATCTCCGATCCGTTCGGAACATTGAGCACGATGCGCCGTGGGGTTACGAAGACGAAGTTCTCAACCTTGCTTCGCGCGTTTCTAATCCCACACAGCTTCCCATTGAAAGTCAAGGCAACATCCTTCAGGAATCCCTTGACCATGTAGTCGTAGAGGATAGGTGTTCCATCGGAAAGCTTGTGGAACACAGTGGTTCCCCGATCAAGCATCTCCGGAAGGGTTTCATCCTCGTCCTGAACATCGATCCCGGCGGCTTTTGCCTTCTCCTGGATGTACCTTGACGCAATGTCCTTTTGAGTCTGAGTGCCTAGCACTGAGGTTTCAAACGTGACCTTCAGTCTGAATCGATCTGTTCTCACTGTACTTCCTTCCTGCCTTTGCTTAGCTATGCAATGCGCCACCCCACATTGCCTTTGCTTTGCTTTGCCTTGCCTTTACTCAACATTGCACAACGACACAACGCTGGGTCGTGCTGTGCCATGCCATGCCTTTGTTCAGCCCATCGAAGCGTTGCTATGCCTTTGCGGCGCGGGTGCATTGCCCCACATTTGCTAGGCACCGCATATCACCGCGGCGCGCTGCGGTGCATTGCATTGCCTTTGCTGCGCTCAGCAAAGCGCGGCTCTGCCTTTTGCTCTGCTATACAACACATCGCCAGGCCATGCCTTTTGCTTCGCGCCACACAGCTAGATCACACGAACTCCCCGTAAGGCAGCGAGAGCTGACCCGTATCGTCTCTTTGCTCAAGTGGCTGGCTTTTGTCTTTGTGGAACACTCCTATTCCCTCAGTTCTTCTCCTTTAGAATCCCCAACTATGCTACCTCCAGCGGTGTGAACATCACCCCGTCCTTCTCCAGTATCCTGAACGCTGTCTCATGGTAACGACGACAGAAGTCATCTTTACCATGGTATGTCTCCCAGGCGGTCCTGATAATAGCGTCCGGAGCTAGATTGAACAACGACCGGAAGAAGTCACGGTATCCATACCAGTTCACCAGACCTGGCATCACCCGACCGGTGTGGACGTCCCTGAGCGGATAATCTCCGTCAGGCAGCCTGCGTATTGAGAAGCTGTACGTAACACCATCCGGCCCGGAGATCCTGAGGTCTTTCAGCAAGACCCCGGTTTCCCGAGACGCGCGCAACAACTGTTCTCGTGTCGCCCCAATAACCCTCAACACCCACTCCTTTCCGCATCCATGCAGGGGTTCCTACGAAAAGACAGGGTGCGGATATTTCAAGATCCGCACCCTGTCTGAATACCACTCAGGTTCCGTGCCCCAGAATCCCGTACTTCTCCAGCGTCGCCGGATCGTTCGGGTCGTCATCCGGTTCCCAGTCCGCAAGCAGGGAAAACGAAACCTCTTCCTCCGCTCTCTTCTTCCACGCCTCTTTGTCTTCAAGACGTCTGAAGTCCGCTAACCACTCCCTCTCGTCTTCCTCAACCTCTTCGTAGTCATCCCAGTCGCGTAGGCTGAAGTGAGATCTGTCACTCAGCCAACCACGACTTCTGTTCCGGCCGAAACGCCCCCCCACCCATGGCTTGGCGGTGTGAGCCATTCTTGTGGTGTGGTTGTTCTTCCAGAACTGCTTGAACCGAGACACCGCCGCAACAGTGTCGTCCAAATCGACAGCACACCATTCGGTGTGCTGCATCACGTACCCGCAGCCGAAGTTGATCCCCTTCACACCGAGGTGTTCCATGAAGCAAATGTCCGAGAACGTACCGTAACCGACCTTGAAGCGGTACTCCTTCATCAGACTGACCAGGGCCGGATCTTCGTATCTGTAGAGGGCAACGTCTGTTCCCGACCTGTCGAAGGAAAAGATCCAGTGGTACTCCTTTCGTGGCACGAAGTGAGTCCCTGTCGAAAGCCCGATCTCCTCGCCGTCCGTTAGGAGCACGTCCGTCTTCACACCAATGGAAGGCAGGAGATCGAGCAGGATATAAGCTCCCAGCCTATCGTCCAGGTGAGGGCAGACTACTCCGCGGAAAGAATCTCCGCGGACGATTCCGAAGTGGTCCGCGTACGGAAGCGCTGTATCAAGGTGGGCAACCCCGAGAACCTGGGCGCCCCGGTCTACAAAGATCAGGGGGCCGTTCTCAGTGAGCTCTAAATCACCTTCCTCGTGGAACGCTTCGATAGGATCGAGGCAGCGTTTCTTCAGCAGCCTGTAATCGATCTTCACGCGGCCACCTCAAGTTCATCCCCTACGTTCCTCCTGGCGTAGCAGCGGGGGCACTCCATGCGGTAAGCAGTTTCGTGATTGCAGATCATCTCCGCACGCCTCCATCGCGTATTGCAGCTCCGGCAAAAGTATCCGCGCTCACAGACCCCACACCAAACCTCCTCTTTCGCACGCCCATCATCTGAAACGCCGACGAACATCCGAGTCCCGTTTTCCGGGAAAAAAACCTCACTGCAGTTGGGGCACTGCTCCATGGAGTCGGCACAGTCTTGACAGTATTTACAGTTTCCACCTCTTGTTACATCTTCGATTGCGACATCACGGCCGCACCCATCGCAGATGGCATACCTTTCGCGGTAGCAATCCTTGCAGTACGGCCCGTCTCCGTTATGGGCCCAAATGGCGTCCTCACCCCACACCACAATATCGCAGCTTTTGCAGGTTTCCGGAGCATTACCGATCTCCAGATCGAACCTGGACAACCCTTTGATAACTTCAGTCGCTCCGATGGCGTACCCTAATCCTCCTGCGTTGATGTAGACCATCCCGGTGATTTCGCCGTAGTTAGTCAGTTCTATCTTCTTGTACGAGCAGCCAAAGTGAAACGATAGGATCCTTGCTATCTTCAGCAGATCCAACTCGTTTTCTCTGGCGTAAGCGTTGAAGATAATCAGGAACTTCTGACCGTTGCGGTAACGTTCCACTAGCCAGCACCGAGCAATGCCGATGTAGGTTTCCCCATCGTCCTGGCCGACCCAGGACCCAAAAGGGTTCGGGAGGAAGAAACGCACCGCGTAGGCGCCATCTGCTTCGAGGGCGTAGCGCGCCTCTCTGTTGGCTGTCCAGAAACAGGAGCTTCCGTCTCCGAACTCCCCCCTCTCCCAGCTCAGCTTTTTGGTAAAGTCAATCCAGAAGTCCTCGTTAAGATCCGAGTGCGCCTTGGCAATGTTGCCAAGTTTGGACATCTGCTCTCCGGTGAGATCGATTTTGAGAACCCTTCTGAACCATGCCGCTGCCCGCTTCGGGAAGGTGCCGCGTCTGTTCAGCCATACCCAGTCGAACTTCGGGTCCAAAATCGTGTGGCCTGTCTCGCAGATCAGGTACCTATCGATCTCCGCTTTACACTCCTCGGAGATCCCGTTCATAGGCACCTTCAGGTTGAAGATCCTTTCCGTTTCAAGTTCCATCTTCTTCTCTCTCTCCCACCCGTTGGCTAAAGTGCCGTACAATAGGAAGGGGGCCGCGAGGGATTGCGGCCCCCTTCAATCTAGAATGCGAACTACTCGTTCACATCTGTCAGATACCCCCGGCTAAAGCCGGGGGTATCTCGCCCCCTGCATCCGGACGTTCTCCCGTGCATCCGCCTGGCCTCCTACTCCGCGGGCGTGCGGCAGGGGCACGGCGCCTACTCGTCGCCGTTGGTGACTTCGGGGATCAGCAGGCCCACGGCCTCGGCGTCCTCTGTGGCGACGCGCCGCAGCGTCTCCAGATAGACGCCAAGGAACCCATGCGGAACGGGCATCTTGGAGTTCTCAATCCGGCTGAGCTTGGCCTTGTCGGTCTTGTAGCCGTCCTTCTCCAGCTCCCTGACCATCTGGTCGAGGGAAAGGCGAAGGCGAGACCGTTTCACTCGGAGCACTTGCCCAAGCGGCATCGTGCGACCTTCCCCCGTCTTTTCCTCCAGGCTCGGAGGAAGACTATCAGGCGCGGGCGTATTCATCAACGCAGCATCTCCTTTCGTTTACAGGGCGTTGTTGACAATTACAACAACAGCTGCTATAATGATACCAGCATCCGCTAGTAAGTCAAGCCCCCACTCCGGATGAGCTTGCACTGCGGAATGTTGGTAGGGAGCGACATGGTGGACACACAGCAGGGAAGCAGGCAAGCAGCGAGCGCGCGCGGCGAACTGCTGCCGGGGGAAGAGGAGCCGGACGAGATACCTACGCCGGTGGGATGGACGCCACCGCAGTGGCTACCAGGGCTGTGGCTGGATGGCTGGCGCGAGGGCACGCCGGTGGCCACGCGCGCCAGCGCGTCGGATAGCCAGTCCGGCATGCCGGACTGGCTATGACTACAGGCCGGGCAGGCGCGCTGGCTGGGTCCATGCGGCAGCCTCGGCATAGCCGTGGAACTCGCTATCCAGGCCTTTCATCTTCGCTCGTTGTCGGCCGGCCGCGAGCCGGCCGGACGAGCGCATCCACATCCTCGCGGCGGAAGCGGAGCATCCCACGACCGACGAAGTATTTGGGCAACAGCCCTGCCGTTGCCCACCGATACACGCTCTGGGGATGCACCCCAAAGCGTGCAGCCACATCTTTCACAGAGAGCAGTTCCTTCTCGTTCTCCATCTACTCGACCTCCCTATTCACAGTATGGTTCCACCGCCGATCCTGGCGTTGCCGCCAACCTTGGCGGTGCCGCTTACCTCGGCGTCGCCGCGGACCTCGGCGCTGCCGCAGACTACGGCGTTTCCGAA
>Ga0209720_1003054_pt1 | contig 11852 bp, 10 predicted proteins | sample AD_JPNMR3_MetaG_FD_184426 | JGI IMG/M metagenome (GOLD analysis project Ga0209720, IMG submission 184426) | Active sludge microbial communities of municipal wastewater-treating anaerobic digesters from Japan - AD_JPNMR3_MetaG (SPAdes) (version 2) | ecosystem: Engineered > Bioreactor > Anaerobic...
ACCGGTCCTGTATGGAATGAACGTTTTAAAGACAGCATTGTAGAGTTTGCGGACAATCCTCGTATGTATTTATTCAACTTACTCTGGTATTTTGCCAACAATCCGGTGCGTGCAGGCAAGGTGAAAAGTCCTTTTGAAAGCTACTTTGGTGGGTCAAGGGCTTACTTTGACAGGAACTATCGCCCTACTGTAAAGATTACACTCCATCAATACTTTTTAGAGTTAGGTAACACATTGGAACAATGTATTGAACGTCTGTGTGCTTATTGCCGTGGTGAGCTTTTGCTCTGACCCTTTGATCTTTGATAATACGTGTATACCCCACTTGCATAGCAGAGTATACACGCATTAAAATAATTACATACCCAACATTGCTTTCTTCAGGCTTTCCTGTACAGGCTTTGGTCCAAGCCATATTGCAAATAATGCTTTCTTAAGATCAAGCCCGGCAACAGAACCCAATGTGGTTGTTTTCTTTGTTGCAGACGCAGTAAATACTGCTGTAATTCCTGTTTTTGGAGCATATCCCAATTGAATCACATCACCTTTTTTGAATTCAACAGCATCAAAAAGTTTTAAGAAAGCGTCCTGTTTGGCAGTTGCATATCCACTTGATGCAGCCTGTGCAAAACCCTCTTTTGTAGCTTCAAGGAATCTTTCTTTATTAAGAAGCACAGAGTCAATCACCAGCACAACAGCCATTGGCTCATCAGCTTCTACTATTGCCTTTGCATCGGCTGTTTTAAGGCTTTCAGGTACCCACAATGTTGCATAATACACTGTACCTAAAATCCCCTTTGTTCTTTTGCCAGTACCTTTCTTCACCAGATCTTTTCCTCCAAGACTCAGCGAAAAAACATCAGACATCATGCAAACAGCAACCAGTAATGCTATAACAACTACTACACTTTTACGCATGTTTAACCTCCTTGCGTTATGGTAATTTTTTTATTACATATAGTTGATGGTCATAGAGTACTTACATTGTATTTATACAATAGTCAATTAAAATTTTTCTGTTCAATGATAATTGACAGTGTATCCATAACATCAAAAAAATCATCCCATTCATAGTATTCTTTATCTTCAGGCAAAAACTTTTTCAAAAGACCCCTGGCAAACACAATATCAGCATACTTTGCCATCTCAATATCGGTTGGTCCATCGCCTATGGCTATTTTACATGTGTGGCGATAGTTACTCATAATGTTAGCCTTTGCCACCAACTCACCTTCATGCTCATAATCAGAATACACTTTGAGATATTTACCGCTAGCATCAATTTTTGCTGCATAGATTGCCGTAACCTTATTTTTCAAATTGCCTAATTTTCGGACCACACTATCGTACAATCCGCCTGATATGATAATAACAGGGATTGATCTGTTATTGCAATATTCCAGAAACTCCTCAAATCCTGGCCGTATTTCTTTATCATCAATATAAGCAAGCATGTCTGAATATAATGAAGAGGGCAACGATTCAAGTAGCTGTCGCACACCCTGCCTGATGGTAAGCTCCTTATTCCACATCTTTTTGCCAATTTCATCAAATAAACCTGGAGCAAAGGTTTTACACATACCAACAAATGTCTCAACGGTGGTTATCGTGCCATCAAAGTCACAGAATATACAATATGTAGTATTGGCATGTTGCATTATTTGATGGTTCTTTCGTTACGTTATGTTATATAGTATCCAATGAACTATCGCCCCGCGATTTTTCTAAAAGCGCTGTTGCATTATCCAAAATACTTCGGGAAGTGTGTGCCAGCTGCTGTATCTCATCAACCATTTGAGCAACAACTTCATTCATATGTTCAATGGCCTTTGCGCTTGTTTCAATTGCAGCTTTTTGTTCTTCAGTGCCAGCACCAATGTTTTTTGCCAGTTCAACGTTCTTTTCCATCTGGTCAATAATATTTTTTATATACTTCTCCTCAACGGTAACACTATCCTGCAATATTTTAATCTTTGAGGAACTTTCAGCCATACGGGCAATCAGATCCTTTAACATTTCAGCAGTTGTCCTGATGACCTCAACACCAGTTTCAGTGGTTTTTGTGCTCTGTATCAGCACTTTTTCAATATCTTTGATGCTCTCCGATGTTTGAAATGCCAGCTTGCCAATTTCATCCGCAACCACTGCAAATCCCCTGCCATACTCACCTGCACGCGCAGCCTCAATGCTGGCGTTGAGTGACAGTAAATTTATCTTATCTGCTATATCAACTATTACGTTTATAGTGTCACCAATTTTCTGACTTTGCTCCCGTATCTGATTGATGGTTGCTTCAACCTCTTTGATTCTTTCGTTAGCATTGCCTGTACGCGCAACAACATTTTCAACTTCTTGAATTGTTTTATCTAAATTTTGCCGCGTTTCGTTTTTTATAACTTTAAACTCGCTGACAATGGTTTCCATCATTTCATTACCGCCCACCTGCTCTTCGGAAATGCGTGCTATGCTTTCCGCTGAGCCCAGCAGTTCTTCCAGTGTTGCTGATATCTCTTCAAATGTTGATGCCTGATTCTGCATCTTTTCGTTAAATTTTATAGTGAGTATATCCTGCTGTTTTACCTGTTCCAGTAAATCTGCTACCTTTTCCTTTATAGTCTCGTTGAGCTGTCGCTGCATATCCGATTGCTGCTGAATAACAGAAAGTTGTCTGGTGGAGCGATCATCATATTGCTGTACTACTTTTATATTGCGTGAAGCTAATATTCCAAACACCGCTGTAATCATGATAAAGAAAATCTCGCGAAATATAATAAAGCCGTGGACTGGCTTGCCATCAAGTGTTGCATCCCAGTGTATAACCGCTCCATGAGCTATCGCCACCAATAAAAATGCAGTCCATGTTACTACAGTATAGCCAGTGTAAAAGGCCATAAGCCGTCGGTTGAAGTACAGTTGCAACATAACCAGTAATATAACCATAAGAACTGAACTGTTATACGACTCAAGTGCAAATGTCCAGTCATACTTTTGCGCATAGGCAAACTTGGCTGCTAAAGGTATATTGACACTGATAAATCCCAGAATCCATTCAAACACGCCAGTTGCTTTCAGTAATTTTTTTCTTTTATAAATAACATATGCCAGTATAACACAGATAGTGCTGATTAAGGATAATCGTAAAATTTCCAGAATATCAACTTTCCCCAATATCTGGAATATATGGGCAATGACAGCGATTATAATAAATATAATAATATATGTTCCACTTGATTTTATTTCCAGAACCTGACGGGCTGTATAGTTTGTCTTCATAGGAACCTCACAAAATGTTATTCAAAGGCTCTCAGTACTTATAGTATACTATGTAGATAGCAACTTCAACAATAATAATACTTTAGTGACAATAAATTGCTATAAAATATCACCATGTCTATCAGTACAAATTAGCATAATCATATTTTACATTATATATAATATAGCTCATACCGTCCAATTATCCTTATATTTTAGTTGAAAAAACTCGCGCTATATTCAGTCCTTTCACACAATGTAAGTTCTGTTATATTCAACCCAAATGATATTCTCTATTCTTGCATCTATCATGAAATTGGTACAATGCTATTCAGAAATTTTTTTATAAAAACATTTGCATTTTTATATAACCTGTACCCCACTATTGGTGAATATTCAAAAGGATTATTCTTTATACATATTCCTTTCTCTCCATGATTTGGAGTAACAACGAAATTTTATGTATGGACTAAGGTAACCCTTTCATGAATACCATTAACATTGCAACTCTTAACAAAAAGCGCTATCTTCATGTATTGCTCCCTCTTTTTGTTGGCTCAATCATTGCATATTTAGACAGAGTCAACATTGCGTATGCAGCACTTACCATGAATAAGGATTTAGGATTTTCTGCTGAGATCTTTGGCATGGGTGCCGGCATTTTTTTTGTTGGCTATATTCTCTTTGAAATTCCCGGAGCAATCATTGCCGAAAAATGGAATCCCAAAGGATGGCTCATGCGTATCATGATTACCTGGGGTATTGTATCATTTTTCATGGCATTTATTACCAAACCATGGCATTTTTATCTGCTGCGCTTTTTACTGGGTACTGCTGAAGCAAGCTTTTACCCGGTATTATATGCAAGCATGATACCGCGCTGGTTTACACCAGAAGAGCGCCCAAAAGCTATTGCCCTTATGCTGACATCACTTCAGGTATCAGCAATTATTGGATCGCCTCTTGCGGGGTTTTTACTTGATATATCAGTGTTTGGCCTTAAAGGCTGGCAGCTTTTATTTGTATGCGAAGCAATACCAGCACTGTTATTTGGAATACTTTTATATTTTATCCTTTCAAATGACCCATTGCATGTTACATGGCTTACTGATGCAGAAAAGAAATATTTATCAGATACGTTATCTCATGAATTAAAACAAAAAGGGCAGCATTACACCGTATGGCAGGCACTCAAAGATAAAGAAGTATTGAAACTGGCACTCATCTATTTTCTATGGATAACCGGCTTCTGGGGTTTCAATTACTGGATGCCAACTGTCATCAAAGAATTATCAGGCTGGTCAAATATTGCCATTGGCCTTCTTTTTGCCATACCCATGACATTGTCTCTGATTGTCATGGTGTGTATTGGTCATTCATCGTCAAAAACCGGTGAAAAGCGCCTGCATGGTGCCCTACCGCTTGTAATTGCTTCCATTGGGCTTGGTGTGGGTGTTTTTATCAAGGACCCTGCAGTTAACATGATTTTTGTTTGTCTGGCAGCAATTGGTGTCTTTGGTCCTTTTGGTGTGTGGTGGTCATATCCCACAACATTTCTGTCCGGGGCAGCAGCTGCAGGAGCTATCGGCCTTATCAATTCATCCGGAAATATTGGCGGGTATGTTGGCCCATACCTTATCGGCATCATTAAGGACATTACCAATTCATTTAAAGTATCATTTGTAATACTTGCATGTATGGTGCTGACATCTGGCATCATGATGCTCACACTGAAGAAGAAGGTGTAACCATGAAAGGTTTTGTGCAATGTTATACCGGCAATGGTAAAGGGAAGACAACCGCAGCCATTGGGCTTGCTATCCGAGCGGCCGGCTGGGGTAAGCATTCAATTATCATTCAATTTTTAAAAGGGCAAAAGTCAGGTGAACAGATAGCACTAAAGCGATTTAACGATTTAATAACAATTGAAACATATGGAAGCAAAAACTTTTATATTCCCGGTAACAATGATACTGAACATAAAACGTTAGTGCATAAAGCATACAACCGCTGTATGGAAGTTTGTGGCGATAGTTCCTATGATATAATCATCTGTGACGAAATACTTACGGCGCTGCATTTCAATCTTATTGCAATGAACGATATTATTGCGTTGATACAAGCCAAACGAATTGACGCTGAACTTATTCTGACAGGAAGAGGATTACCAAAAAAACTGTTTCCATACTGTGACCTCATAACAGAGATGAAGGATATTAAACATTATTATGAGAAGGGAATCAATGCACGAAAAGGAATAGAATGGTGAGTATATAATCTAACGGCGAAGTTTAAGCTTCGCCGTTAGATTGGTATTTCGTTTACTTGCCCTGGAGTTTCTTTGCATCATTGATGAGTGTATCAACAACAGTTGGGTCTGCCAGTGTTGAAGTGTCACCCATACCTGATTTGTCAAATTCGCCTGCTGCAATCTTCTTTAAGATTCGACGCATAATCTTCCCTGAACGGGTCTTGGGAAGTGCATCTGCCCACTGAATCATTTCAGGTGTTGCGATTGGTCCAATCTCCTTGCGAACATGAGCAACAAGCTCTTTCTTGAGTTCATCAGTTTTTTCTACACCTGTCTTAAGGGTTACAAATGCATAGATTGACTGACCCTTAATTTCATGTGGATAACCAACAACTGCAGCCTCAGCAACTTTTGGATGGGCAACAAGTGCAGATTCAATTTCAGCAGTACCCATACGGTGACCGGATACATTGATGACATCATCAACACGACCTGTGATCTGGTAGTAACCGTCTTTGTCACGCTTACAGCCGTCACCAGTGAAGTACTTGCCAGGGAACTGTGTAAAGTATGTATTGAAGAATCTTTCAGGATCCCCATATACACCTCGCATCTGTCCTGGCCATGACCGCTTGATACACAGGTTACCTGAGCATACACCTTCAAGTTCTGTGCCATTATCATCAACAATACATGGCTCAACGCCAAAGAATGGAACTGTTGCCATAGCCGGTTTAATGTCAATTGCACCTGGTAGTGGAGTAATGAGGATTCCACCGGTTTCTGTCTGCCACCATGTATCAACTATTGGACACTCACCCCTGCCTATCTTATGATAATACCAGTTCCATGCTTCTGGATTCAATGGCTCACCAACTGAACCCAACAACTGAATGGATGAAATATCATGCTTGTCAACCCAGCTGTCACCTTCTTTTGCCAGTGCACGGATAGCGGTTGGAGCTGTGTAGAAAATATTAACTTTGTATTTTTCAACGATTGCCCAGAATCTACCAAAGTCTGGATATGTAGGAACACCTTCAAACATGATGGTGGTTGCACCATTTGCCAGTGGACCATATACAATGTAAGAGTGCCCTGTTACCCAGCCAATGTCAGCGGTACACCAGTAGATGTCACCGTCATGATAGTCAAAAATCATTTTGTGTGTGAATGCAACATAGGTTAAATAACCACCGGTTGTATGCATTACACCTTTTGGCTTTCCAGTTGAACCGGAAGTATACAGAATAAACAGTGGATCTTCTGCATCCATCTGCTCCGCTGGGCAGTTGGCATCAACCTTTGCCATTTCTTCTTCATACCACTTATCCATCTTGTTATTCCAGTTAACCTGGATCTTGTCGCCAACTCGTTTTACAACGATGTGCAGGCGAACAGTTGGACATTCAGCAATAGCTTTATCAGCAGTGTCTTTCTGTGGAACTGCTTTTGCACCACGGAAAGTACCGTCGCAGGACACAACAACTTCTGATTTACAGTCCTGAATTCGGTCACGAAGCGCTTCAGCTGAGAACCCACCAAATACTACCGAGTGAACTGCACCAATTCGTGTACATGCCAGGATACCAATAGCAAGCTCAGGAATCATTGGGAGGAAGAATGTAACGCGGTCACCTTTTTTAACTCCATTTGCCTTCAATACATTGGCAAATTTACATACCTGCTCGTGCAGTTCTTTGTAGGTGAACTTTTTGTCTTCGGTTGGCTCATTGCCTTCCCAGATCAAAGCAACCTGGTTGCCGCGTTTTTCAAGATGCCTGTCCAAACAGTTGTATGAAACATTAACCTTAGCATTGACAAACCATCGTACCCACAAATCCTTTGCTGTGGTACCATAGTTGCAATCCATTACCTTGTCCCATTTCTTGAACCAGGTAACATACTCTTCGGCAATCTTTCCCCAGAAACCTTCTGGATTTGCCAGTGATTCTTTCCACATCTTTTCGTACTCTTCCCGGCTCTTTATATACGCTTTCTGCCTAAATTTCTCTGGAACCGGGTAAATCTCTTTTAATGTAACTTCTGCCATCTATTACCTCCGATGTTTATATTGTAATATGCACATTATGGGCACCGCTAGAGTGCGGTGTAACCCCTACGCATTCCTGTATTGTTCTTTCAAATATGCAGCTATCATTGCATCATAGCCTGATGTCAACTCAAAAACCTTAATTGCCAGCCTGAAATTTGTCTTTTCTGATACAGCACCGCTATTAGCTTCCATCTCTTTAAGTACCGTTTCATAATCAGATGGGTCAACAATGACCGTTACATATTTATAATTTTTAGCCGATGAGCGAAGCATTGCCGGCCCGCCAATATCTATATTTTCTATTGCTTCTTCCAGTGTGCATCCTTTTGCAATTGTCTGCTTAAATGGATATAAGTTGATAACCACCATGTCAATGGGAATGATACCATGCTTCTGCATTGCTGCAACATGTTCAGGATTATCACGCAAACCCAGAAGAGCCCCATGTATCTTTGGATGTAGCGTTTTAACCCTGCCATCCATCATCTCAGGAAAACCAGTGTAATCTGAAACTTCAGTAACAGCAACACCAGAATCGCGCAAAAGCTTTGCTGTTCCCCCGGTAGATAAAATATCAACACCAAACTCTTTAAGCTTTGAAGCAAACGGTACTATTCCTGATTTATCTGACAAGCTTATTAATGCTCGTTTAATTACTGACATTTTAACCTTATTTAACTATTTTAATTATACTAAAATTGCTTTTTATTATCATACTACGGTTATGACCATTTGAATAAGCACCTGAAAAAATACAAGCATTTTTTAAATCTGAACAAAATCACTGTATTTTAACAATAATCAAGACAACGGATAGCATAATTTTGTGTATGTTATTATTAAGATAACCATCAATTCTTCATCATTATTGATATATTTATAATAGTTAATGTGTTACACAATGAAAAAAAGCATTGGAATACCTATATTGTGCTTTTCCCTACATTACATATATTGCTCTGACCCCAACGATCCCAACTGCCTGGCACTCTCCGCATTCCCCGCGTGATGCATTCTTGTACCTCACGTAAAGTTCGCTTAGAGTGCAAAGTTTTGATGCTCTGACCCTTCATCAGGCTTTTTCCCGATAACTATCGCACAGAATGTAAAAAAATTACATAAACTGAAAAATTTTGTTGCCATTCTTATAAAATAATAGTATTTTTATACTAAAATAGTATAAAAGTATAAAATATTATGACTAAACGAAAACAACAACAGATTTTAACCACCGCCGAGGCGATGTTTAACCGTTTTGGCATAAAAAAAACGGCTATTGATGATATTGCCCGTGATGCCAGGGTTGCTAAAGCAACTATCTACAATTATTTTGGCAACAAGGAAGGCTTGCTCAAGGCCTTAATTACACAAAAAATACAGCAATTTGAATCGCGCTTACTGAATACCGCTGAAACAGCCATAAATCCTGTTGATGCAATCAAATCATTAATCCAGGAACATATACGCCTTTTTACCAGTAACCCTTTCATTAACGACCCAGCGCTACAGGATAACGAATTAAAAGAAGAACTCAACCAAAAGGAAGAACATCTGCTACAAAAAATAGTACAGCACGCATCACGTAAGGGTTTATTACAAAGCGGCGATAGTAACCAGATAATCAATACGCTGCTGTTACTGATCAAAGGCCTGGAATCATCCATTAAAAATATCTCTTTTTCGATGGATTCATTGAATGACAGCATCAATTTTATTTCAGAGACATTCTTTAAAAATACGGCAAAGGAGGGACATAATGGCACAGCTTAATGTGATGCTGTTTGAATTCATTGTTTTTTCAGTTGCAGGATGGATAGTAGAGGTTATTTACCGCTCACTTACCAATAAACGGTTTGTAAATCCTGGCTTTTTGACAGGTCCATACCTGCCTATTTATGGAACTGGCGCTCTGATTATTACCTCTATTGCGTATGCTACCATACATATTCCTGTAGTATATAAATTTGTTATTTATTGTATAGCTTTAAGCCTGCTTGAATACATCACCGGTGCTATTCTGTATACAACAACTGGCAAACGATACTGGGATTACACTGATGAACCCCTCAATATACAGGGACATGTATGTCTGCCATTTTCGGTTATATGGGGTATGTTAGCATTAGCATTTGAATATGCTGTTTTGCCACTGTATGGCTATTTTGTTTCATCACTGAATACTGTTATCATTAATACTGCAATAAGCCTTGGCATGTTACTCATGATTACCGATTGCGTGCTGACACACAATATTGTACAAAGATTACTGCATGCCCGATTGCCTGTATTTAATCCCACACAGTACAGGTTAGGACTTATTAAATTTCAGAATGATGCGCTCATTTCATTGCGTGGCTTTATGGATACTGCTCTTTCATACAGGAAAAAATTTTCTACTATAAAGCCCCTGAACGCAAATAAAATTATTCAATTATTCAAAAAGAGATATACTGCACTAATCAGCACCATTCGTAATAAAAACGAAAATCACAGGTAATACCAGCATACAGGAGAATTATGGAAAATAAAAGGTTGTTCTTATTGCCATTTGTACAGGATATACTTCACAATGAGGATTTTCAATCACTACGGCGTTACACACATCATGGCACAACAACATGCTATCACCACACACTGGAGGTAGCATGGTTAGCGTATAGATTAGCTGTAGCTTTAAAACTTGACCATGTTGCCGCAACACGCGGGGCATTGTTGCATGATTTCTTTATGTACAACTGGCGCACAGGTGGCCCAAGACTTCATGGATTCAGGCACCCACGCATTGCACTCAATAATGCATCAAAACATTTTGTGCTGGGTCCAAAGGAAAAAGATAGTATCCTGCGCCACATGTGGCCGCTTACGCCACTTCCACCCCGCTATCCTGAATCATGGATAGTAACAGTAGCTGATAAGATAGTATCAACTATGGATTACTTTCGCTTTGTAAAAAGCAAAGTATCGTTGATGTATAATACCATACACACCTGCATGTGGTTACCATTACTATCGCGATTCAATCGTCAGAAGCAGTATTCTTAAATCACTTTATTGCTTACTGGTTTGTTAAAACGCACGTGTTCCCTCACGTGGCATCATAGCAGTCTGGATGATGTTCACACGCTACGTTTGCAGGAACTATCGCCCCCTGTACACAATCAAAGCGCTAACGGGCAGGCCTCCATGACTGAAATGTATTTCCTTATCAGTAGGGATAGTAACTATGTGTTTAATCTTTGAAGGGATTAATACACAAAAACTCCATGCTGGATACCATTTGTTAAAAATATACACTAGTCGTTTATATAATTGTATAGTATCATCAGTATGAATACGCTTCCCATAGGGTGGATTGATAGTGCACAGAACCTTACCGCTACCAATCACTTTTTTTTCTTTTAAAAAATCGCCAGTATACGTATGCAGCTGGGCACCTGCTTTCATGCTGTTTTGTTGTGTTATAGCTACCATATCAGGGTTACTGTCTCCAGCTATAATTGTTATATCCCTGTGCTCACCTGACTCGTTATGCGTAATACCGGTGAATGCATGCTTGCGGAATGACGGCCAGCTCATAAAGGCAAATGTACGGTTAGCTCCTGGTGGAATTGCATGAAGCATGCACCATGCCTCAATGGGGAATGTGCCACTGCCGCACATGGGATCAATGATGGTATCGTAATCATACACATTACATTCATATAATAGTGCTGCAGCTATTGTTTCACGAAGTGGTGCCTCACTGATATGCTGCTTATACCCACGCTTGTATAACGGTTCACCGCTTGAATCCAAACTTACCATGCACTCATCATGGTCAAAGCGCACAAATACCTTTTGTACTGAATCAGCATTGCTCGATATGGCAAACTTGGACAGGCGTTTTTCTATTGCTTTTATTACCTCATGGCCAATTCGTTCAGTATGATGCAGCTTTGATTTATGGACACTTACCTCAACATCAATTGTGTGTCCCTGTATATATAGTTCCCACGGAAATTCTTTAAGTGTGCGATAGATCTCATTAAAATGATATGCCCTGAAATGGCACAACCGCATGAGTATACGCGTTATAACCCGTGAATAGTAGTTGGCTGTGTAACAGTGTTCCAGCGTTCCCCTGAATGTCACTCCGCCTTTTGTCATTGCACACTCTTTTATACCTAAAAGCGTTAGCTCTTTATGGGCTGTTTCTTCAAATCCGGGCTGTACCACTGCAAAAAATGTATGGGACTTGTGGATCACATGCTGAGTAATTCGGCGCTTGATAGCATTCTGTGAAGTGCTGTAATT
>Ga0209720_1003062_pt1 | contig 11835 bp, 8 predicted proteins | sample AD_JPNMR3_MetaG_FD_184426 | JGI IMG/M metagenome (GOLD analysis project Ga0209720, IMG submission 184426) | Active sludge microbial communities of municipal wastewater-treating anaerobic digesters from Japan - AD_JPNMR3_MetaG (SPAdes) (version 2) | ecosystem: Engineered > Bioreactor > Anaerobic >...
ATCAATGTTTTTGTGCCATGTGGTGGATTCAGGTCAACCATCAATTCTGAGAATGTCAGCAAATTTCTTGAATTGTTTGCAGAACTGAAAGTTATTGTGGAAGGTGCCAATGTTTTCTTTGACGATACAGCAAGGGATGTCATTGCAAAAAGGGGAATTTTACAGATCAGGGATTCTTCAGCAAATAAAGGAGGTGTCACAAGTAGTTCAATCGCTGAAGTGTTGCCTGCTTTTCTTCTTGGAAACAGGTATGAAGAAATTCTCGTGAAACATCAGAAAAACAAAATTGAACTTGTAAAGTCAGTATTTTCAATTATTGAAAGAAATGCAATCGCTGAAACAAAGATGTTGCTTGAACTTGGCGAAAAAACAGGAAAACCTCTGCATGCGTTAAGCATGGAAACAAGTGAAATGCTCTTGCAATTGCAGGAATATCTTTATACAAGACTCGAAGAGTTGAAAAAATATACTACGCTGATTGAAAAAATCGTATCCATGTATGTTCCTGAAAACCTTGTGAAAATAATCGGGATAAAAAAAATTATGCAGATTCTCAACAGATATGAACTGAGACCATACCTTGATGCCATTATCACAAAGAAAATTGCTCAAAGCGCGCTTTATCAATATGCTTCTGACTGGGACAATTTTTATTTTCGTCTCAGAGAAAATTTTATTGACACAATAAAAGAATTGTTTCTGTAAACTGTTTTTTATATAATAGTGGGAACAATGGGGTTATCAAGGTTTCAAGTTTGTGGTTTTTTCAAATGCATCGTTCACCTTAGTCCTCTCCCGCAAGGGGAGATGAAAAACAATAGGGTGATATAGCAATTTTTTAACAGGGAGAAATGATGAAAATTTCTGTGTATTCTTTATCTGCATCTGATAAAAAGGTGCAGGAAGTTATTGAACTGGCAAAAAAATATCAATGTGATGGAATTGAATGGTGGTGCAGAGAAAAAGCCCACATAGACCTAACAGATTTAAAAAATTCTGCCATGAATGTTTCAAAAATGATGGATGACTCGGGTCTTGAATGTGCAGGACTTGCTCCTTATTTCAACTTTAATGAAACATCTGACTATATCGGCAGAATTTTTGAGACAGCGTGCATCCTTAAAACGAGAAATGTAAGGTGTCACAGTCATATATTTGATGGGAATGAATCTGTGGAAGAATTAATGAAAAAACAGAGAACCTGGCTTGAAAAAATTGTCTTGCCAGAAGCAGAAAAGTTTGACATCAGGTTGAATATTGAACAACATCACTATAATATCTGCTGCACTGCCAATGCATGCAGGCAACTTGTGGATGGGCTGCCTGAAAGGCACTTTGGAATCATTTTTGACCCAGGAAATTCTGCGGTTGAAGGTTTTACAAGGCCTGAATATTTTATCAGCGTTTGCGGGAAATATCTTGCGCATGTTCATGCGAAGAATTGCAAACAGATAGAAATTCGTGAAGGCGCAATTTCAGGAAGAAAATACAAAATGGAATTTGGCTCTCTTGAAGAGGGAGACATTGACTGGGTTGCGATTATTAAAGCGCTTCAAAAGGCAAACTTTCAGGGATTTGTTTCCCTTGAAGCCCTTGATAAAAGACCATCAGAATTAAAGTTTCAGCAGGACATCGTATTTCTCCAAAATGCACTGAAACAAATCTAAATCTGGAGGCAATATGGACAAACGATTACATGGTTTGATTCCAGCAATTGTAATTCCATTTGACGAAAAAATGGAAATTGAACATGATGTGCTTGAAAAATACCTCCAGCAGTATATCGTTCCGGCTAAAATTGCAGCCATTGCTGTTAATACAGATGCAGGCGAGGGCGCATTCCTTTCCCAGGAAAAAAGAGAGGAAATTCTTGCAATCACAAAGAAATACTCAACAAATGTTCCTGTGGTGTGCGGACTTGGCGCTCAAACAACACAACAGGCACTTGAATACGGAAAAAGATATAAGGATCTTGGTGCTGACTATTTTCTTGTATTTCCACATTTTGCGTTCAAAGGTTCAAGAGGAAAAGATAAGGCAGTGATAGAATATCATATTGCCCTTTCAAAAATCGGCTTGCCACTAATACTTTTTCAATTACAGGAAGACCTGGGTGGAGCTTTTTATTCAGAAGAAACCATTGAAGAACTTGTTCAAATTGACAATGTGGTTGCAATAAAAGAAGCAAGCTTTGATGCATTGAAATTCAGAAACATCCATACACTATTACACTGGCTTCCAAAAAGGATTTCACTTCTGACAGGCAATGATAACTTCATTATTGAGTCGTTTATCCTTGGTGCAGATGGTGCCCTCATTGGGTTTGGTTCGGTTTTTACAGGTCTGCAGGCAGACGCAATCAATCTTGCAATTTCCGGTCAATACAATCAGGCAATTGAAAAGTTTGCACCTATCAATGAGTTATGTGATTTTTGTTTTTCTTCTCCAGTAAGGGATTACAGGATACGAATGAAACATGTGCTTGTAAAACAGGGGATTTTCAGGCATGCATATGTTCATCAGCCACTACTGGACATTGATGAAAATGAAAAGCAATTGCTTTCAAAAATTCTAGATAGGATTTCTTTATGAATTATCTATTGCGTCTCAATCAACTGGCACAGCACTTTCTTTTTCATCCAATTGTTGAAAATTTTGACCAAATTATTCTGGAACAATTGCAGATTGATATTAAAGCCAGATACGGCAAACATCAATTGAAAAATTGCCTCATGGTTGCCCCTGGTCAGATGACAACTTCTGTCTCGCAGATTGAAAAAATCAAAGAATCTGGCTTTGCAGGATGCGTATTGAAATCAGTTGTGGCTGAGGATAAAAAGGGACATTGTTCAATGGTGAAACTGCGAAAAAAACCAAGTTATGTTGAAACTGTTTATGATGAACAAGATATAGAAGGTCGTTATCCAATTATCCACTGGGATGGAGGACTTGATTTAAGAAATCTTGATGATTATCTGAATTTTGCGCATGAGGCAATAAAGTTGAATTCTTCTGATTTTCTTGTTGCTGCTTCTATATTGGGGCATCTTCCATCTTTTGACAGTGATTTCAATGAAAACGAATGGATTTACACGACTGAATCTCTGTACAGTATTGGCTATAGAATATTTGAAATTGACTTCTGCCCTTTTTTGAAAGAACACGATGAGATGATGAATCAGAAGACGATATTAAGGTGGTACAGAGAAATACCGCTGATGATAAAAAAAGTTTTCAATGACATTCAGGTGTTTCCAAAAATTATGAACCTGGATTATGGACTTGATTTTCAGATAAAAATGGTTGAATCTGCAATCAGTGGAAGCGCGGACGGAGTAGTTATTGCAAATAGAATTTATAAAAGCGACTATAGTTGCGCTCATGGTGGTATTGAACTTAGAGAGAGGAATCTTGCTCAAATACAGACGGTACATCGTCTTTATCCTGCCTTCAGCATTTCAGGAACAGGCGGTATTTACACAGGGAAACATATGATTGAATACCTTGATGCAGGCTGTGAAAATGTTCAGATTCTCAGTTATCTTATGGGAAAGGTGAATAAACCATTTCTCAAAAAAGGCAATAGATTCCAGCAGGTCTTCTATCAGATGATGTTTGACAGAGACAATGGTTACCTTTTCTATCTTATCAAACGAAAGAAAAAACATGAAAATCGTTGAAAATGGTATTGCGCTATGTAATATCCATATCCCGGAAACGCCATACCCTGTTGAAATATATGCCGCAAAACAACTTCAAACATACCTGAAAAAGATTTCTGGCGCATCACTCAACATTGTTAAAGGGTTTCCTGAACATGGACCTGCGATTTGCATTGCTGAAAAAAGCCATACCGAGTTTGATGAAACAAAAACAATGGTTCCTGAATCTGTAATGAAACTGGTTAATAAACAACGATTGTTTTTCGTTGGTGGAGACAGGCGCGGTACGCTCTGTTGCATCTATGATTTTCTCAACAGAGAACTTGGCTGCGTTTTTGCTCAACCAGACATTGAGTATATCCCGGAAAGAACCACGATTGATGTCTCAGAAGAATTTTTTTATCACCAGCCATTTATGAAAAGTAGGTATATTATTGGTAATGGCGATGAAAAGATGCGTCAATGGTGCGCAAAAATTTGTTTGAGTCATTCTGTGCCACCCCAGGTAAATAAAACTCCTGAATTTCAGGGTGAAAGAGAACTTTTTCAGGAAGAATTTGAAAAAATCTGGGCGTACAAAGCAGTTGAAATACAGGGTGAATCAGGCATATCCATAGGCGGACATGCATGTGAATCCATTATGCCACCGAGCAAGTATTTTCAGGAGCATCCTGAATACTTTGCATATAACCCTTCACAAAAACCAGATGCATTACATAAGATGAAAGATGGCAGGGATTCTTTTGGTATATGCTGGACACATCCTGAAGTAAAAAAAATTTTTGTTGAGTATTTTTTGAATTTTTTCAGAAAACACCCCTATATCAAACGGTTCACATTTTTCCCGAATGATGGACAACCGCCATGTTTCTGCGAACATTGCAGAAAACAGGAAGAACCATGGCAGGGAATCACAACACGCCAATTGCAGTACACAAAAAACTATGTTCTTTTTGCAGCAGAAATTGCAAAAGCAGTGGCAAAAGAATTTCCTGATGTCAGAATTGAAGTGGGAAGTTACAATGGTCATACAGAACTTCCTGATGACTTTGATGCTGAACTTCCGCCAAACCTGGATGTACTTTTCTGTATCTTTGAAAGAAAATGGGATAGAGCCCTTGATGACCCGCCAACAGACGAAGAATTGAGGAAAACCCTTGCAGAAACAACTGTTTCAACATATGAAAAAGATGCAAAAAAGTACACAATATATCCTGAAATTTTCAAAAAATGGAGAAAACACATCAAAGGTATGTTCAGATATTACGATTATCTGACAAGTACATTGGGCTCAATGGGGATGCTGTTTCCTGTGAGCAAGGGTACTGTGAGAACCATAAGATTCTTGAAGCAACAGGGATTTGATGGTTATGGCTCTCAATGGTTCGATTCGCCTGTTATCTGGGCATCGTATGGACTGTCTCTCTATGTTGCAAGCCGTGCTTCGTGGGATGAAAGCAAAACATGGGAACAACTTGCAAAAGAATACTGTCTTGCACTTTATCAGGAAGCAGCAACACCAATGTTTGAATACTATGAAACACTTGAAAATTCTGCAAGAAACGTAAGGTTTGGAATGGGAATCCCAGAAATATTGCAGGTTTTTGATGATACTACTTACAAAAGATGCAAAGAAAAGCTCAACAACGCGATGAACCTTGCAAAATCAGGGAAAATAAAGAAAAGAATCAAAGAGCAAAAGATTCTTCTTGAATTCGGACATCTATTCTGGCAAACACGGGAAATAGAGAAAAAAATTGAATCTGCCTTGAAGCAGGACAATATTGATGCCTGTTTTACTCTTGTTGCTCAGCATGCGAAAATCGATGATAGAATTCAGAAACTGTTTAATGCTCCACTGCTTTCGACATATAAACAATGGCGGGGCATTTTATACAGACATATCCTTGGATCAACTGATGACAGGCGCGGACTTGTTCATGTAATAAAACTGCTGAAGGATGCCACAAATGCCAGATTTCATCACCTCTGGTATAAGGATTAATTATTGTGGAATAATATCATCATCGCTGATAATGCCAAGGTCAAATGCAATTTTCAATGCATACATTGAATGTATCCAGCCAATAGGCCATTTTGCACATCTGAATGATGCCTTGATAAATTTTGCGACCCTGTCCATATACGACCTGTCGCCTATCATATAGTATGCATAAGCAGCAGGATTGATGTCGCTAACACGATGGTATACAAATGGTGTCATATATTCATTTGACAGCCGCCATTCTAACTGACTTAGCATAAAATTTTTCACCTCGTCGTCTTTTGTAATGTTCCAGTACCAGAACATTCCTTCCCAGGTTGCATAATCACCATATCTGACAAGTTTTAATGGCATTGAATGTGGTTTTGGAGCAAACATTTTCCCGTATTTTTTTACCTGCTCCATCAGATTTTTTTTGATAATTTTTTCACATGCTTTAAGATATCTTGTGTCCCTGTTAAAATGGTAGCACCACGTAAGATTAATCATGGGCTGACCTGATTCCCTGTGGTCTCCAGAAACAATTTTAAAGTATCTATCATCCTCAATCCATTGAAGAAGATTTTCACAGATTCTTATGGCTGCCTTTTTAAATTCAATATCTCCTGTTAATGCGTAGGCAAAAAGAAGTTCTGTAAACCACATATGAGAAGGGTACACAGCGCCATCATTGTGATTCAAACAATGAGCCACCATTCCACCATTTTGAAGACTGTCAATACTGAAATCCACAAAATCAACCTCAAGAATGTGTCTTGCAATTGCGATGCCGTTTTCCAGGCAGGTAAAATTTCCTGTTCTCAGGTGGTTCTGGAAATAGACATGACCAAACATCTCTTCATTGTTTGCTCCATTGTCTCCATAATCCCAGAAACCTATGGGTAACATTGGGACTACTTCTTCTGTCCATCCAAGCGTGCCATAAGACACGTGTATCCAGCTATCGAGGACCTTTTTTTCAAAAAGTGGACGATTTTTCATATCATATTCTGGCAGCATATCAATAGCAAACATCCTGCACTTTCTCACATGCTCTATGTCGCAACAAATTTCCACTGGATTTTGAGGAGGCCATCCTGGCATCATGGGTACTTCCCATGATAAGTACCTATTCTGTATGTCCATATCAGAAATGTCAGCATTTAATGGTGCAACAAAAATCGTGTGGGAGCGTCCTGCTCCCTGGGTAATTGAAAGTTCTTTTGCCCAGTCAGGCCAGAGCCCAAATAAAATAACATTTTTCTTTGTTTTCATCTCCTTTGGATGAAGGGTGTTCATCTGATTAAAAGAAACAACAACCCCACCTTTCTCTCCAACAAGACCAAGATACGGAAAAACAAGTCTCTGCCCGAGATTTCCCCTGTATTTTACGTTCCTCATAAACCATGGTTTTTCTTCATCAGAATCATGTAAAACCTGTTTATCTTTTACGAAAACAAAACCATTGCTTCCTTTTTTATGGCTGTCCTGATAATTTTCAAAATCATCTGTGTCTGAAGCCACAATACAAACGTCTTCATCAACCCTCAAAAATCCAGGAACATAATACCTTGTTAAATTCTTGCCGCAGAAACATTTCTTCGCATTTTCTTCAACTGATGGTCTGCATTCAATATAAAATGACTTTATCTTAACCCCAGGCACAGGAAGTTCCCTGTTTCTAAATGAATAGGTGATTTTTACATCCTCCCTGCCTGAAAAAATTTCAAATCTCAAAAAATAGTCAAGCATCTCATCTTTATCTGAACCATGCTTACCATCAATTCTCACAACACATCGCACAGAATTTACATGCTCAAGAGTAATCGTATGGCTACCTTTTTTCGCTGAAAATTTCTTGCCTTTTTCATTTTTGAATGTGATATCAAATCCATCTGGCAAGATCACATCCTTACCTGATGCTTCCCATTTTTCTACCAGATGCCCCTGTTGCGAAGATAGAACAAGTTTAATAAAACCATTGGTGATGCAAACAAAGTCCTTTATGGTTTCGACCTTTACTGGATTTTCTGGCTGTAATTGGGATTGTTCTTCTATAACCTTTGCATAAACCATTCTGCTTGAAGATGCATCAATGCTATCAACAATAAAATCAAGAAGCGTCCACTGGATACTGCCATCCTGCCATCTATTCAGGGTAGTTGCTGCGCACGCAATACGATTCCCTTGTTCATCAAACAGCGCTATTTTCTTTTCGTCAAAAAGCATGCCTTCCTGCCAGCACACACCATAACTGATTGGTTGATTTTTCAGTGTTCTATGTATCCTGTTTTTTAATAAAATTTTCTGCTCCACTTTTTCTCCTTTTATTTGTGAAAAAATGATGTGTTATCCTAAAATTGGAACATCAAGCCATGTTCCGCCCTTCATCGCAGATTGGTGAGCAATAATACCAGGAATCGTCCACTCAGTTGCACGAAAAACATTGATGGGTGGCTCAGTATTATTTTTTATTGAATCAAGAAAATCCCGTATCATGTAATATTCAGAAGTTCCGTGACCGCCTTTTTTTGCCTCTTCAGGTGCATTCGGATCCACGATGGAACTGGTAAAAACTTCCCCATCTTCAGGAGTTTTGCCGTCCACATAAATAAACCCTTCGCCCTTTACCCTTTTATTTTCAAGATGCCCCTTCGTTCCATAAAGACAGTACCAGACAAAGTGTGGACAGGCAGGCACCTGACTGCGCAAGATTTTCACCACTGCACCATTTTCTGTCTTGAAAAACCCGACCTCAAAATCAAGAAAGCCAGGATGATCTTTGAATTGCGGATGTATATTGAATCCTGTTGTCAGGCCGCATGCCTTGATAATTCTATCGTTCATCAACGTTAAAAGTGGCCCAAGGGTATGGGCACAGTACCATATGGGCGGTCTTTCGTGCCTCCAGTAAAATTGATCGGTTTTCGGGTTCACAAGAAGATTAAAAATATTGTGAATGTATTCTCCTTCTGCGTAGAGAATTTTGCCAATTTCACCTGCTTCCACAATTTTTTTCCATTCCCTTATGTAGTGAAAATAACAGTAGTTTTCAGCCATCATGTACTTTTTCCCTGATTTTTTTACTGCTTCAACAACCCTTTCGCATTCTTCAACTGTGTATGCCACTGTCTGTTCGCACAATACATGTTTTCCAGATTTAAGGGATTTTATGGTCTGTTCAGCATGAAAAGGAATTGGCGTTGCTATCATTACGATGTCCATATCACCATTAACAAAATCGTCAAAATTGGTGTATCGGGCATGATCAGGCAAAGCAAAGACATCGCCGACCTCAGCAAGTTTTTTCTGGTCTATGTCGCATATTGCTGAAATAGTGACATCAGGATGAGACGAAAAAACACTGACAAAACCTCTACCCCGTGATAGTCCAGCAATTCCAATTTTCAATTTTTTCATTTCCTTTCCCCCTTTTCCCTATAAAGTTCAAATAGCATTTCAATCACTCTTTGAACCATTTTTTCCACTCCTTCTGGAGCAGGTCTTGCGCTTCTTGCAATTAACGCTTCATACCCGATTTCCTGCCAGGCCTTGTGTGTAATAAGATACCCCAGATAATCTCCACCAAGTTCAACTGGATATGTAAATGGAAAAGGACTTTCTTTTTTTATTTTCAATCCCCATTCAACAAAAAGTTCTCCTGGCAATGAAGCAAAACCCACATCATCTATGCACCATGCTTGAAGTACTGTTGTATCTTCTTTCCTTCCTGTCTTTCGCATGATTTCAAGTTCATTGAAAAAGACCTTCTGAGATTCTTCATCCCAGCCAGAACTGGCAATTCTATCTGTCTGGTCAACCGAAAAATCCCGTATCGGCACAGTCACTTCACATTTCTTTACGCCGAGAAAAACAGGACGTGTTTCTGGTTTTCTTGTTTCAAGAGCAGAAATAATTTTCTCAGCAAGCGCGTCTCCCACCTGCCTGTATCGTAGACCTGTTGAGTTAATGTCTCCGCATGCTCCAGGCATAGAAAGTGTAATCACATCTGGACCAAACCTTTCTCTTATTCTTGCTGCCACAACACCAGGATAATCAGCACTGAATTTGGAACCGAAATTTGTATTTGTGTGAAGGGTAAAATGAAAAATAATGGCAACTGGCATTCCTTCCATATCCTCAAAACAAAAAATTCCAATCTCAGGGTCAATGGGACCAGCGCTTCCTATGGATTGAACATCTTCTGGAGCATTGTGTAAAAGCCATGTATTGATCACACGTCCATTTTTGAACAAAATCCTTCTATTATGAGATAGCCCGTAGTGAAAACTTCTCAACTTTGAAAACCTAACAACCTTTTTATTTTTATCAGCCATTGCTATGCATTGCGCCATTTTTTCCGGAATAGTATTCAACCATTTCCTGTCAAGTAAACTTTCATCAAAAAATAATCCACCTGTATATGGACCTGTGTGGGTGTGGCTTGCTGCCCATACAATGGTTTCTGGCAGAATACCTGTTTTTTCATAGGTTAGTTTCATGCCCTGTTCAGCGGTGTTTCTATCCAGGGCAATAAGGTCAAATATTACATATACAAGTTTGTTTTTTCCTGACTGGATGGAAATTGCCTTCACATAAAGAGGGTCTTCAATACCTGTGGAATGCCTTGGTTTCAATGAACCAGCAAGAAACGTTCCGACAGGGGGAGTGATATCTATTTCAGCCACGCCTGCCAGCAATGTATCAGTATCAGGCATTCAATATCCTTTTAAGTATAGAAAAACTGGGCAGTTGCCACACACCTGGCATGAGGTACAATCCGGACCCAGTGTGCGGAAAAGCCTGCCGGAAAATTCAAAAATCCGTAGCCCTTTTTTGTTTTTATTTCTGTAAAAGGATGCCAGATTCCTGTACCCTGGAAATCAGTTTCTACTGTAAAACGATTAGAAGCATTGCCATTGTGAGAGATATGCAGGCAGGAGATTGAAAAACCTGTCATCAAAAATGGGTCTGATGGAATTTTTGGTTTTACAGGTGTTTCCCACCATGGACCACCCCAACCAGATGGTTTGCCGAATTTCCACAGGTCATCTGTTTTTCCAAACCATAGATTCGCCTGGGGTTGCCCGACGAATGGATTTGTGTCACCAATTGGCGTGGTCTGATCTCCTGCCAGAACAAGTAGCCCATTCCAGCTACAGAAATCAGCAATAATCCTCAGATGTCTGCAAACCGGGACAATACCCCACACACAGTTTGCGTAACTCATTGCTGGCAGCTCGTAGAAAATACCACTGGCATCCATTAACCAGCGTTCACTCTCAACTTCCCGGATTCTTGGCCATTCTGTTGTAAAGGCATGGTCCTGAGTATGAGTACCTTTTGGTAATCTGTAACATTTCCATCCAGTTTCAGGCAGAAACATATAGAAAAGAGCAGAGCATCTGTCCTGACCGGTTGCGTAAATTGCATCGCCAAGTTTAGTATATCTTCCAGTAACAGCGTTAAATTGCGTTCTGGCAATTATTTTCCATTCCCTGCCGTCCCATTCTGCCAATCTTCCATCGCTTTCTGCCTTTTCAAAATCTTCTGGATAATAAGAGTTGTTGGCCACAACTACCCTGTTGTGCCCTGTAAAAGCATCCTTGAAATGCGGTCTTTTAATGCCAAGTTCTCTGTTCAAATCATAGAGAAATTTCACCTTTAAGGTTTTTACATCTGCCTCAATAAATTCGCCTTCCATCCCGAGGAAATATACTTTTTCAGCCGGATTTTTCAAGTGTCTCGCAGTGGCGGCAATACGGACATCAACCAATTCTTCAAAAGTACGGACATGACCTTCTGTATCAATAATGTGGGGACCAATAATGAGTTGGTTGGTTTCAGCATGTATCAAACGATTGGCGTATGTGCCAACCCTGCTGGCTGGATGTTTTTCAATTTTGAAATCATCATCTATTGTAAAAAGTCCTGTTCCTGCCCCTGTGCCTTTCTTATGCGCAACATAGGTAATAAACCACAGTTTGTTTGTCCAGGGTATTAAAGCACCAATGCCTGTTTCAGTTCTTGCAGGAAGATGCTCTGCCTTCACGGCCAGATGTGGAAAAACACCATTGATATTGATTATTCTTTCACCTTTCATTCGCAGTTTTCAAATGGTGGCAGAATTTTGTTAAGTTTCGATGCCTTTTCTGCCGCCTCAACTACCCCAATTACCCTTCTGGACTG
>Ga0209720_1003064_pt1 | contig 11833 bp, 10 predicted proteins | sample AD_JPNMR3_MetaG_FD_184426 | JGI IMG/M metagenome (GOLD analysis project Ga0209720, IMG submission 184426) | Active sludge microbial communities of municipal wastewater-treating anaerobic digesters from Japan - AD_JPNMR3_MetaG (SPAdes) (version 2) | ecosystem: Engineered > Bioreactor > Anaerobic...
GAGGCATTCAACCTCGATTTTCAACTCCGTAATATCTTTGTAGCTGCCAAGATTGAAGCTGGCGAAATACAACCCGAGATCATGCAGGTTGATGTTAACAACCTGCTCGAAAGTGTTATTGAGTCGTTCAAGTATGAACTTCGCAAGAAGAACCTAAAGGTTGAGTACTCCTTTAATACCAGCACCAATTTGGTTAATCCTAAAATTTTTAAAACTGATCCTGAAAAGCTCAAGCTGATCATAGCAAATTTGCTCAGCAATGCAGTAAACTTTAGCTTTGAGGGTGGCATAATTGAAATAATTACCAGTAGAGGCGTTAACAAGCTAACGATTTGTGTTAGGGATCATGGCATTGGTATCTCTCAGGAAAACCACAAAATTATTTTTGATAGGTTTAAAAGGCTCGACACAGGAATAAATTCATTGAACCGAGGGCATGGTTTAGGACTATCGGTAAATAGGGCTATTATTGATATGCTCAATGGTAGCATTGAAATTGAGAGCGAACTTGGCAAAGGCGCTTGCTTCACAATTTCAATACCCGAGCCCAATGTTGACGTTGACGATTTAGCCACCGATGCTAACGAGATGTTTTTTGATCAGGATGCAGAAATTTTTTAAAGCCGGTTGATGGACCACTTTAAGTCACATTACCTATACCCTGCATCGCTATTTGCCGATAAGGAGCCTCATGTTGTTACTACAATTCTGGGCTCATGTGTGGCAGTATGCCTATACGATTCGGTATTAAATCAAGGTGGAATTAATCATTACATGTTGCCATTGTGGAATGGACAGGGGCTTGCAAGCCCAAGGTATGGTAACATTGCCATTGAACGATTGATTGAAAGAATGATTTCACTTGGCTCAAAAAAGGAAAACCTTAAGGCCAAGGTATTTGGGGGAGGCGAGGTGCTTGAAACAAATCTGGACAACTTCCATATCGGTCAACGTAACATTGCTATTGCTTTAGAACTATTGGCTGAACATGGAATACCAATAATAGCTAAAAGTGTAGGTGGTAACCAGGGAAGAAAGATTGAATACAATACCGCTACAGGAGAGGTTCGCCATAAGTTTATTCAAAAGACATTAAACCCCAACGAGGTAAAAAGTATTAGTACAAAAAAGACCGAGTAAATTGCAGAATATTTTTATTGTCCTTAATTTTAATGTTGATGTAAATGGCTGATATGCTGAATAGAATAAAAGTGCTAATTGTTGACGATTCTGCATTGGTGAGGCAAACGTTGATGGAGATCATCTCATCCGATTCAGAGCTGGAGGTTATTGGAACTGCTGCCGACCCATACTTTGCAGCCCGTAAGATGGCTGAGGTGACCCCCGATGTAATAACCCTCGATATTGAAATGCCCCGGATGGATGGGCTAACCTTTCTTCGTAAAATAATGACACAACACCCCATACCGGTTGTAATAATTTCGAGCCTCACAAGCAGGGCAACTGAAATGGGTATGCGTGCCCTTGAACTTGGAGCCGTTGAATTGATCACTAAACCCCAGGTTAACACTAAAGCTTTTCTCGAAGAGTCAAAGGTTATCATTTGCGATGCAATTAAAGCAGCCGCTCGCAGTAGAATAGCAAGGCGTAAAATTCTTACACCTCCTATTGTTGAGCCAAAACTCTCGGCCGATGTTATAATCCCTAAACAGGTTGTTTCCTCAACACCCCTTACAACTACCGAGAAAATTATAGCAGTAGGAGCCTCTACAGGAGGAACAGAGGCTATTGCTACATTCTTACAAGCAATGCCTGTCGATTGTCCTGGAATTGTTATAGTTCAGCATATGCCTGAGAAATTTACAACCTCGTTTGCTAATCGCTTAAACGATATATGTAAGATTACGGTTAAGGAAGCACAGAATGGCGATGCTCTTCTCCCGGGTCAAGCGTTAATAGCCCCCGGAAATTACCATATGCTTTTAAAGCGCAGCGGTGCACGATACTATGTTGAGGTGCTACAAGGCCCTCTGGTTAACAGGCATAGACCTTCGGTTGATGTTCTTTTCCGTAGCGTTGCACGTTTTGCTGCGCAAAACGCTATAGGTGTAATTATGACCGGCATGGGCGACGACGGAGCAAAAGGGCTGCTCGAAATGAAGGAGGCTGGTGCTTACACAATAGCACAGGACGAAAAATCGTGCGTGGTTTACGGCATGCCCCGTGAGGCCGTAAAACTTGATGCAGCATCTGTCATACTGCCTTTACAGGATATTGCGAGCCATATTATCCAAAGAGTAAAAACCCGCCTAAGTTGATGAACCAGATCTTTTATAATAACATTACTATTTCAATTGAATTCGAATCGATAGATTTGCATATAAGTTGAAAAAATGCTTATTTTTAAGCATCAAAAATTGAGTTGTACATGAAATCAAAGTTCGCATTGAAATACTCAGTTCAAGGGAGCCTTCTTGGACTTACCGTTGGTATTGTGTTTCTTGCCATTGCATATGTTGTAGGTGTATTAACCAATGACCTTGCATTAACTCCGGGAGGCATTCAGGACCTACATCGCATCATGCCATTGTTCTATATATTTGATTTTTTACCTATCATTCTTGGTGCCGTTGGATTTTTTGTTTACCAGAAGCTTTCGCTCCGAATAAACGATTTCGAAACCACATTACAGGAAAACATAAGTAGGGAGCGTAAGCTCTACAGGTTTGTGGAAAAGTTACGTGAAGGTGATGTTGAAGCCGAATACACCCCCGATGATACCGATGCACTTGGGAAGGCAATAGTCAGCTTACGAAACGATATTCGCCAAAGCAGGATGGAGGAGGAGAAAAGAAAAAAGGAGGACGAGCAACGGCACTGGGCTGCAGAGGGTATGGCTCTCTTTGGTGAAATCCTACGTCAGAACAACGATAACATAGAGGAGTTAACCTTTCAGGTTATTCGCAATTTAGTGAATTACGTTGGTGCAAATCAAGCAGCATTCTACCTTTTGGAAGATGACGATGAAACCGATATCCATTTCCGCATGACAGCTTGCTACGCCTATGAGCGTAGAAAGTATGCCGACAGAATTATACCTTGGGGCGATGGGTTAGTGGGAGCATGTGCTTTGGAAAAAGAGAAAATAATACTTAAGAAAATTCCCCAAGGTTATTTGAGTATTACCAGCGGACTTGGTAAAGCAAATCCCAAGTTTCTTATGCTTATTCCTCTCAAGATGAACGATGTGGTTCATGGTGTAATTGAATTGGCATCGTTTAACCCTTTTGAAAATTATCAGGAGGAATTTATCGATAAGGTTGCTGAGAGCGTGGCAACAACTATTGCTACGGTTAAAATAAATATTCGAACTGCAAAGCTTTTAAAGGAATCGCGCGAGCAAGCCGAGGAGTTGGCGCTTAAGGAGGAACAAATGCGCCAAAACATGGAAGAACTCCAAGCCACACAGGAAGAGGCAAGCCGTCAGTCAGCAAAGTTTATTAGCTTCTCCAACTCCGTGAACCACACCATGATCCGTGCCGATTTCGATGTGGACGGTACATTGCTGTATGCAAACACCAAGTTTTTACAGAAATTGGAGTATTCAACCAATAGCGAGGTGGAAGGGAAACACATATCGATGTTTATCAATAAAAAGGATAGGCTGTGGTTCGACGATATCTGGAGTACTCTGAGTAAGGGCGGTAAACACTTTGAAGGGGATATGAAATTACTTACCCGCAATGGTAATGACCTCTGGACAATTGCAACATTCACTTGTGTGCGAAATGATGCCGGAGGTGTTGATAAGATCCTATTCCTTGGAATTGACACAACTGACCAAAAGAAACTGAGCCTTGACTACGAAGGGCAAATTAGTGCTCTTAACCGTTCATCAATTAAAGCTGAATTCTCCCCTACTGGCGACTTAACCGAAGCTAATGAGAAGTTCCTTCTCACCCTTTCATATAACCTTAATGCTGCTAAGGAAAAATCAATTTTTGAGTTTGTACCTTCAGCGGAACGTAAGAATATTGAGCGCGTATGGGACGATGTAATACATGGAATTCCATATGAGGGACAATTCCGAATGCTTACTAGCAATGGCGATGAGCGTTGGTTCCGTTGTACCTTTACTGCTGTTAACGATATGTACAATGAGGTGGCAAAGGTTATCCTAATAGCTAACGATATTACCCGTGAGAAAAACATGGAGTTCGAAACTCAACGTCAAACGGAACAGCTAAAGAAACAGGAAGAGCAATTGCGCCAGAATGAAGCTGAGCTTAATAAAAAACTTCGCGAGGCGAGGGAGGAGGTGCGCAACCAATTTAAAGAAATTGAGAAGGTAAAAATACGGAACGAGAAAACCCTGGAGGGTTTTCTGGACGCCATCATTACCACCGACCACGATGGTATTGTTCAGTTCTTCAACAAGGCAGCCGAAGAGCTTTTTGAGGTTAAACGCGAACAGGTGATTGGACAAAGTGTAAGAATTCTTTTCCCCGATAATGCAGCCGAAAATGATGAATTCCTTGATGCCTACCTTGACCCCAATAAGGAAAAAATTACTGGACAACGCAAGGAAATAACCATTCTCACTAAAAGCGGTAAAGAACTACCAGTACTTATGCTTATAACAGAAGCTAAGGTTGGTAGGGAAATCACCTATACTGCATTTATTCAGAATATCTCAGTGGATTTATTCTAAAATTATCAATAACTTCTTTATTTGGTAAGCATCTCTTTAATCCAGGAGATGCTTATTTCTTTTCGATAAGTGTGGAAAGCAAAGGCTACAGAAAAAATAAAAATCAAGGAGTAAACCACAATCGCACTATATTGGCCAACTAAAAGTGTAGCAAGAATTAGCAATACAATTATGGTTAATGGATAATATAGAAGTTTGGCTTTATTTGCCCTAAATTGGTAAAACCCTTTGACAAAAAAGAACATTAGTGAAACCTGCAAAATCTTTGTAATAAAATTAGCTACAACTGCTCCATTTACCCCGTTTAGATTTACCATTAAATATGTTGCAGTAATTTGAAAAACTGCAGTTACTACAAAAACTTTTGGGAGAATAGTGGTCTTCTGAAAGTAGTAAACAGGAGCCACAAGTACGTAGTACCAAATTCTCGCTACCATGCCAGCAAATAGCAGTGGTAATAGCGGAAACGATTGGTATAAATCGCTGTTATTCACTACTACTGGAACAAGGTATGGGATTAGGATTAAATATAGCGGTATTAAGGTTAGGTTGATGAGAGTGAAAACGTGAAAATACTTGTTTACCTCAATGCTACCATAGGATTCGTTGTTTTTATTCTTCCAAAGCTCAAAAACTTTTGGTAAAATTGCCGCAGATAGCCCATTCTGAAGAAATTCAATAGCTAAGGTTATTTTTATAGCAAAATCGAAAACAGCCACTGACGACTGGTTTAGCAAACCCAGAATAATATACCGGTCAATGTTTGATATAATCCAGTACAGGATATTATGGAAGTATATAGGTGCACTATACCTGACAAGGTGTTTAAATACGTTGCGGTCCCAGCTTAAGTTCCCATGTCTTACAAAGAAAACCGTGGCCCAAATAAAAGTGGCAAATGCACCCGTGAATCGACCCCAAATGGGACCGGCAAGCGATAGGGGGAAAAGGTATAATCCCCCAACTGAGACCACAATTATTAATGTAAAATGTAAAATATTGGACCAAAAGTAAGGCTTTGGTTTTTCCCGGAAAATTAGGTGGCTGGTGTATGCTTTAAAAACACCATTGAAAAAACCTGTAATAACCGAAATGAGCCCATAGGGCATAAATTCAATCGATTTTGCAGGGTAAAATAACCCAAACAGTAAATTACCGGCAATGCTCAGTATGAAAGTGAACAAGGAGCCGTAAAACATCAAAAAAAGAAACGATGTTCCTAAAAATTTTTTCTCGTTCTTCTTGTCGCTTCGGTAATGAATATATGTATTACCCAGAAAACTTTCGGCAGAAAATGAAAAAAGTATTCGGGCAAGTTCGCTTAATATGATAAAAATGGCTAATAGACCAAAATCGTCAGTACTAAGTAAATTTTTGTTACCGTAAAATGGAAGCAGGAAAATGCTCGAAGCAAAAGGAAGCGCACCAATAATGGTGTAGGTAACTGAAGATTTTATGAAGGATTTTGATATCATTTGGTTAGGTTGTATAATGCAATATGTTTCTCTACTAAAACATCCCAATGACTAATTTGGGCAATAATTTTATTATTACCAATTGTTTTTTGGGATTCGATTTCAAGATTACTCAAAATATGTTCTAGAATGTTCGATAAATCATCTAATTTACTTATAGTATGCATGTATATTCCTTTATCGATTATGAATTGATAAGGTAACCATTTTCCAGTTATAATCACGTTATTTGCGTATAAGTACTCCTGAAAAGTACCGGAAAACTGATCGGTATCCCTTAAATGAATCATTATATCGGACGCTACTCTATACTTTGCAATTTGCTCTTTTGAAAGAGGAGTGGTTATTGCTGTAAAATCTAAGTTATTTTCTGTTGCTAAGGCAATTATATGTTTTTTATAATCTTTATCACCATAAGTTAATGGGAAGACAAAGTGCAAATTTTTTAGTTTGTTTTCATTTATTTTATTTGCAATATGCTCAATTATCTCAACCTGATGATTTTCAGGATGACTACTGTAACCTATTGTTATTACTGTTTTATTGGGATCGATATAGAGTTCTTTTTTTAAATCCCTTTTGGAGAGATTTTTAGTTCTCAGCAGATCAATCTTACTTAATATATCCAGCCCTGTGGCTAATACATGACATTTTGAATAATAGTTCTTATAGAAGTCAGTAAAGGTTGCCTTCATATCTGGGTTTGAAAATATGATTTTTGATGCGAAATTAAGGTACGGGATCATCTTATTTCTTTGAACTTCACTTCTTTTGTAGAAGTCACTACCCCAAAAGGTTATAACCAATTCTTTTGTTGCTTTTTTTATGTGTGAAACATCTAGAAAAAGAAAATTCTTATTAAAGAAATGGATGTGAATTACATCATAATCTTCTCTAATGGATTTTAAACACCATTTTATAAAAAAACGCATTAAAAAAAATGATAAGAAGGGACTTATTTTATCGGCTACTTTTTGAAGATAGAGATTTGCCTTATTTGGGTATAAAACTTTATTGTATACAGATGAATCAAGAATTGATTGAGCAGGATTAGTGTTGAGAATATCGACAGTTAAGATTGGACTAATACAAATATTATTAACTATATCATGTAGTAAAAATGAATTGGCATCGCCAATAATTAAAATACGCTTATTAGTCATTGGATTATTTTATATTGTTTTGTAAGTAGTGTTGCCAATCTCCAATATCAATCCATGATTTTTCGGAAACAGGGAAAACTCCAACCCTTCCATTGTTGCTTATTACCTTTTCAATTAGGTGAGTCATATGGAAATAGGTGTTTTCTGGAATATATTCAAGCACTTTTGAATCAAGTATATACATTCCTGAGTTGATTTGATAAGTGATTTCAGGTTTTTCAGTTATTTTACGGAGCATACCATTCCTTTCTGTTTCCAATATTCCGTAGGGTATTGAATAATGTTTTAATGCAGAAACAATTGTTAAATCATTTTTATTAGATTTATGGTAATCTAAAATTTCGGAGTAATCGTTTTCTATTATTATATCGCAATTAGAAACAAAAAAATCCCCATTAACTTTGTCTTTCAACGAGAAAAGAGCACCCGCTGTTCCTAAAGGTTTATCTTCAGTTAAGTAATTAAGATTAATTGTCTTTTTATAGACATCGTTTATGTATTGCTTAATCATTGCGGCTTTATAGTTTACAGATATGTAAAACTCTTTATTTCCGTATGCAATAAAGCTATTGATAATTTTTTCCAGAATGCTTACATTCCCAATTGGTACAAGTGCTTTTGGTAATACGTAGGTGATTGGTCGTAATCGAGTACCCTCTCCACCGGCCATAATTACAACGGGAACGTTAAAACGCTTACTTATGGGCTTTTTTAAATCGGAAAAGATATCTTCCCAAAAAATGACGTCAACTAAATTGTTGTTGGAATCAACTATTGGCATACACTCAATTCGCTGCTCCAACATGCGTTTTTCAATAATTTCTATACCCTCATTAATATTAGAGATGACTGTTTCTTTTCGAAGAATCTCGTTTATTGGTGTTTCGAAGGGGATGTTTTTTATTATGGCTCTTTGGATATCTCCAATGCTAATAATGTTTTTGAAATGGTTGCCATCAAAAACTAGAAGAAGTCTTCGGAATGTGGCATCCATTGTTTTAAGGGCATCGAGTATTGTTGCGTTTTTTTGAATCTTAATAGACTCTATTTTATCATTTTTAGAAATATTTTCTTTCATAAACTCTTATTTAATTAATGAACCGGCTTTAATAAAGCTGTTATCAGGTATGATTACTTGTTGTTTAACCACTGCGTTGCTCCCAACAAAGGAATTATTACCAACAATAACACCTCCATTTAAAACTGCACCGGTAGAAATATGGCAAAAATTACCCACTATTGAATCGTGCTCAACCAATGCCTTTGAATTAATAATTGTGTTGAAACCCACTTTTGCACCAGCATTAATTAAGGCGTGATGCATTACAATGGAACCCTCGCCAATTTTTGCATGTTTTGAAACGTAAGAAATTGGAGAAATAATAGTTGGGAACTGAACTTTGAGTGATCTGAGCATTTCAAAAAGCTTGATTCTAAGTTCTACAGATTTTATATGCCCAACGGTGATGTGAAAATTACGGTACTCTTTGGCCAAATTTGGGAGATCGTCATCGGTGAAAAGTATTGGGTAGTTTAAAATGTGCTGCCCAATTTTATCTGGGGTGTCAACAATTGCAGCTATTTCAAATTTCCCTTGCAATTCAATAACATCGATACATGCCTTGCAATGTCCTCCACCTCCAACTAATATTATCTTCTCTTTTTTATTCATAGTTTAACACTGCTGGGGATGTTTACTACACAATCTTCCAACCACTGGGAATTGGTTAAACTATCTGTTTGAGAATTTTTAAACATAGGAAGTTTATTCATTAAGGTCCAAACAGGACGAGTAATTACACCATTACTATTTGAATACGTAAGGAATTCATCGCGTTCTTTTCTGTTTTTAAAGAGGATCAAATTTAGCCAATAGTTGGAAACTGAATTGTTGGGCTCGGTAAAAAAGTCAACATTTATTGATTTGAAGAATTGTTGATATGATTTTGCTATTTTCCTTTTCGATTCAATAAACATATGAATGTTTTCCATTTGTGCAAGGCCAATAGCTGCATTTACATTAGGCATACGATAGTTATAACCAATTTCGTCGTGAAAGAACTCCCATGGGTGAGGTACTTTTGCTTGAGTAGTAAGATGTTTAATTTTATTGCCCATTTCAACATCGTTGGTAAGAATCATTCCACCACCACCAGTGGTGACTATTTTATTTCCATTAAAACTGAGTATACCAAGTTTCCCAAAAGTTCCGGTATGTTTATTTTTATAGAAACTGCCTAAGCTCTCAGCTGCATCTTCTACAACTGATATACCGTAACTATCACAAACTTCAATAATTTCATCTATTCTGCATGGATGCCCAAATGAATGCATAGGAACAACTGCAGATATTCGTCTATTTGTAGTTTTATTGAAAGTTTCTGATTGTTTAGTTGAATGATTATAAATGGATTTCGTGTTTTTGCTTAACCATTCCGATAGTTTTTGGGGCGAGAGGCCAAGTGTATCCTTGTCGACATCAATGAATACGGGAATAGCATTGCAGTATGCTATAGCATTGGCTGTTGCAATAAAGGTTAGGGGCTGCGTTATAACTTCGTCGTTGGCTTTTACACCAACCGACAACAATGCTAAATGAAGCGCGCTGGTTCCATTTACAGTTACAATGGCTTTTTTTGCTCCAGTAAACTGCGCAACTACTTCTTCAAATTTATCAACATATTTTCCGACACTAGAAACAAAAGTAGAATCGATACAATTATTTAAATATTCTTTTTCGTTGCCACAAAATACGGGTGCGTGGAGAGGAACAACGCCCGATTTAATTGAGTAGAGTTCTCGAATAAAATCAATGATTAGTTTATATTTGTTTGTTTCCATCTTTATACCGAATTAATCGTGCGGGAATACCTCCTACTATGGCATTGGGTTCAACATCATTAATTACCAAACTATTTGCCCCAATAATTGAATTATCACCAATTGTAACTCCTTCGCGGATAAATACGTTAGTGCCAATCCAAACCCTATTGCCAATTTTTATATCTTTTTCAATGGTTGGTCGCTTCTCCATAGGACCAGTGCTAAATTCAGGGTCGTGGGTCCAAGCTATAATATTAACATTGTGTCCAATAGCACACCATTCACCAATCTCAACCTTAGAGTTAGGACCAGTAACAATTCTTCCCCCATTAAAATATGTGTGCTTTCCAATGGTAATATTACCATGGAACCAAGTATTTTCTAAGTAGGGGAGGCGTACACTTGGATCAATATTAAAACGCCTCAAGTAGTCCTTTCTTTTATCTTTGAGGTATTGAGTTTGAAGAAAATGATATATTCTGGCAAAAAATTTCATTTAAATATTTTTGAATTGAGAATTATCAGGTTCTAGTATAATTCCTTCCTTAATTACTTTTAGAATTTGGGCTATGCCATCGGGGACTTTTTTAGTAATCCTAAAACCTAACTCATTCTTGATCTTTTCGAAAGAAACTCTGTAATCTCGTGGATCTTCATTTTTCTGTACGTACTTAATTCTTGCATCGGGTATAAACTTAAGTATTTCATCAACAATCATTTTCTTCTGATAGTTTTCACTAGAGTCCCCAACGTTAAATACATTAAACTCAACTTTTTCCAAAGGAGCTTCAATGGCCAGCATGACTGAACGAGCTAAATCCACAACATGACAATAGGGGCGCCAGAATTGTTCACCAAATATTACCAACTCACGTCCAAGCGCCAGTTCTTTTGTAAATTCATTTACTGTTAAATCGAAACGAGGACGTTGAGATAATCCGTATACTGTAGAGAATCTTAAAACAACCGGTTTACAGCTATTGGTTTTGGGTTGTGATAAAAGAAATTTTTCGGTTTGAACTTTAGTTTCGGCATATAGTGAAACGGGCGAAAGAGTTGAGTTTTCATCAACCATTGAGTTTGGATCTTCCATTTTACCGTAGTTGCTACATGTTGATGAGAATATAAATCGTTTAATATTCAATCTGTTCGCAACATTATAAATGAGTTTACTACCCTCATAGTTTGTGCTTTTAGCAAGTTCAGGTTGCTTGGCACAGGCAGGATCGCCAACAATTGCTGCCAAATGAACAACATAGTCAATTCCTGCAAGAGCGTTCATTAGATCAACTTCGTTACGAATATCTCCTTTGTAGAAATCAAAATTATCGTTATTGAAAAGATCAATTAGAGAATTCCCTCCAAACATCAAATTGTCAAAAACTCTAACCTGATACTTATTCTCTAATAAAAGCCTAACTAAAACTGAACCAATATATCCAGCACCTCCGGTAACTAGTACTCTTTTCATTTATTAATTTTTGAAATGATTAACAAATCTATTAAAAATATGCTTAATAATTAAAAGTTGAAAAAACTAGTATTAAGCAATATTTCTATTATAAAGTTAGAGATTATTGTGATTATCCGTAAACCTCTTTTTTGGCTGCTTTCAGGGTGTTTTTTAGTAGCGATACAATTGTTAGCGGGCCTACACCTCCCGGTACCGGGGTAATGTAGCTACATTTGGGTGCCACTTC
>Ga0209720_1003070_pt1 | contig 11810 bp, 12 predicted proteins | sample AD_JPNMR3_MetaG_FD_184426 | JGI IMG/M metagenome (GOLD analysis project Ga0209720, IMG submission 184426) | Active sludge microbial communities of municipal wastewater-treating anaerobic digesters from Japan - AD_JPNMR3_MetaG (SPAdes) (version 2) | ecosystem: Engineered > Bioreactor > Anaerobic...
TAGATGTCGGAATGTGCCTTCAACGCGGTCATCTGCGCAACAACCCACATCTTGTGGTCAAGATTTTCTTGACATACAAGTCCGTGTCTCCTATCCTGCCGACAACGAAAAGCAAGTTCTTATCAATATCAATGGTCAAGCGCATCGAGGATATCCAGTGCGAGAGAACGGGGCTCATCGGCTACCTCTTCGGGACGAAAGAGCCTCTCGTCGACCCGAAGAAGAAGGTCTTCTACAGTGCCCTGAAGCTGAAGCGAAGCGGGTTCCCGTTCCAGGGATGTCCGGTGTCGAACTTCTCCAGCGCCGTGGCCCCCGAGGGCAAGCAGCTCTTCCATACGGACATCGTCGTCGAGCACGCCCAGGCCTCGGACAAGTTCGAGCGGGAGCGGCTGCTGGCGCTCCTGTGGGAAGACATGAAGGAGATGTTCCCCGGGCTCGAGGAGAAGCTCGAGTGGCGGCTTCCCTACTACGTGGACGGTTGCGACGGCCTGGCGCGGCAGCCGGGACTGGTCGGGAACTTCAAGCCCGGTCTGCAGGCGCCTGGCGTCCCCAACCTCTACTTCGCCGGGGACACCTACGTGGGCCGGGGGCTCGCCGTCAACGGTGCCTCGCTGAGCGCCATGATGTGCGCGGACCTGATCCTGAGGGAACTGAAGAAGTAAGAGCCCGCTCCGACGATCAGGAACGAAGGGTCCGGAGGGAATCGAGCATGAAAGAAAACGTCTATGTCCGTCTGGCGGAACACCTCGACCGCCTGCCCGTGGCGTTTCCGCGTACGGAGTCCGGGATCGAACTCCGGATCCTGGAGCGCTGGTTTACCCGGGAGGAGGCGGAAATCGCACTGGCCATGAGGGGTCTGCCCGAACCCGTGGCGGTCATCGCCGATCGCCTGAAGGCGGATCCGATAACCCTGTCGCCGATTTTGTATCGCATGTCGACGAAGGGACTGATCTTTCGGACCCCGAGAGGGGAGGAGTACCTCTACCACATGGTCCCCTTCGCGGAGGGGATGTGGGAGTTCCACATTCAGTCGATGACCCCGGAAGGCCTGAGAGACCTCGATGCCTATTTCGACCACTACATGGAGAAGAGCTGGTACGGGACCGAGACGTCGCAGCACCGGATCATCCCGGTGATGCAGAGCCTCTCGCCGGAAATGGAGATCCTGCCCTATGAGCAGGCGGAGGAGTTGATCCGCTCCCAGTCCAGGATCGCCGTCACCCAGTGCATCTGCAGGAAACAGGGCCGGATGATGGGGAAGGGATGTGACCACCCCCTCGAGGTCTGCATGGTCTTCGGGACGGGGGCACACTACTACATCGAGAACGGGATCGGCAGGGGGATCTCTCGGGACGAGGCCTTGAAGATCCTCCAAGAGGCCATGGATGCCGGCCTCGTGCTGCAACCGGGGAACGGCCAGAAGACCTGGAGCATCTGCATGTGCTGCGGGTGCGGCTGTCTGCTCCTCAAGGCCCTGAAGAAAATGGAAAAGCCCGCACGGGTGGTACACACCAGCTTTTTTGCCGAGGGGGCGGTCAGCGACTGCAACGCCTGCGGGCTCTGTGAGGAGCGATGCCCCATGGGAGCCATCCGGCTGGATTCCGCCGCCGTAGTGAACAGGGATCGATGTATCGGCTGCGGTGTCTGCGTGGGGAGCTGTCCCACGGAGGCCCTCAAGCTCCGGCAGAAAGAAAAGGAGGAGCGATACGTGCCGCCGAAGGATATCGTGGAGATGCACATCCGGATCGCCAGGGAGCGGGGGATCCTCTGAGGATCGCCGAAGGAGCACGGGATCGGCGCGTCCGGGGCGATCATTTTCAGAAGGGAAAGGCAGGAATCATGATCCAGAAACTGTGTGTCATCGGTGCAGGGACGATGGGGGCGGGCATCGCCCAGGTGGCCGTGGAGAACGGCATCGAGACCACCCTGCGGGACGTGGAAGAACGTTTTGTCCGGCGCGGGATGGACACCATCAGGACCTTTGTCGGGAAAAAGCTGGAGAAGGGAAAGCTGAGCCGGGCGGACCACGACTCGATCCTGGGGCGCCTGAAGGGCACCTGCAGCATGGAGGAGGCCGTGGCCGGTGCCGATCTGGTGATCGAGGCGGTCTTCGAGGATCTGGCGCTGAAACAAAGCGTCTTTGAAGAGCTGGACCGCCTCTGTCCGAAGGAGACCATCCTTTCGTCGAACACATCGACGCTGAGCATTTCCAGGATCGCCTCCGCCACCCAAAACCCCCGGCGGGTCATCGGGACCCATTTCTTCAGCCCCGTGCCGCTGATGCGGCTCGTGGAGGTCATCCGGGGGGAGCACACCGATGAGGCCGTTGTCCGGACCGTCCTCGATTTCTGCAAGGCCGTCGGCAAGACGCCCATCCTGGCGAAGGACGTGCCCGGGTTCATTGTGAACCGCTTCCTGTGCCTGCTCTACAACGAGGCGGCCGATCAGATCGACAAGGGCTACGCCACGCCGCAGGACATCGATCTCGGGTTGAAGCTGGGTGCCAATCACCCCATGGGGCCCGTGGAGATCATGGACATGGCCGGTGTGGACGTGGTGTACAACGCCCTCAAGGCGCTCCATGAGATGACGGGAGAAGAGCGTTACAAACCTTCCCCCCTCTTTGAAAAGATGATCCGGGAAAACCGCCTGGGGAGAAAGACGAAACGGGGATTCTACGAATATTAGGATGGAGTGGGAATCTCCGAATCAAGGAGCACAGATGACAGACGCCGGAGGGACGCCCCGGGTCCATGAATGCAGCCGGGCGGTCAAATGCGCCGGTCTCTTCGGCGCGAGGCTCCGCGCCGGCAATGCGGGGCACGGCACGGCGGTTGTCGGGGATTCCATTCTCGTCGATCTCGCGAAGGGACTCTTCGCCGTGGGCGACAGCTCCGACAGGGAACCCCGCGCGGCCCGGATGTTCATGCGTCATTTTGCGGATTCGCTTGTGGATTTCTCGTCCCTTTCGCCCGGAGCGGCGATACCGGATGATCGGCTTGACGCTCTGCAGCGGGCCATGGTTTCCCGCTCACGGGAGACGCTGCGCCGGTACCCCTTCCAGGGAACCAGCACCTTCACGGGGCTCCTGCTCCTCCGGACGGATCGTCGAATCAGGGCGGTCGTGTTTCATGCGGGAGATTCCCTCCTGTTTGCCTATCACCCGCAGAGCGGCGTACGCAGGCTAACGGAAAGCAATTTCTGGTTGATCGGGAAAGTTCGCGAGTTCTATCAGGTTGAGTTTCTTGACGTGGCCCCCGGGGAACGCTTTCTCCTGGCGACGGATGGTTTGCAGGACCTGTCGCCGCCGGGCGGGGAAGGGCTGGAGGAGTATCTCGCAGGGCTGTTCCGCAAACTTCCCGTCGAAGACATCCCCGACTTCTTGATCGACGGCTGTGAGCCCTGGAAAGCAAAGAGGGATGACCTCGCCCTTCTGGCGCTGGCCCCTGAGGGGACTTTCCCGGAGGCCTGCGAGATCCTTATGGGGGGCGTCACCGCCGAAGTGGAGACCGAGAGCCCGGCCTGAAAGAGGACGAACTGACGAGGAATCCGTGGGAGCATTCGAGCGGGCGGTTTTCTCCCTCCTTTTACCGCCCGCTGTCCCCGGATCAGAGCCCGGTGACTCGCAGGGGAGGTTTTTTCGCGACGGACGTTCATCAAGGTACTCGGCGGGAGACAGGGGAGGAACGATGGAGAGAACCTATGTGAGATCTACGGTTGAAAACCGTCTGGCCGTTGTCACGATCGACAACCCGAAGGTGAACGCCCTGAATGACCGGGTGGTGGACGAACTCGCGGAGGTGTTCGGGGAACTCGAAACCCTGTCCGAAATCGGTGTGGGGATCCTTACGGGAGCGGGGGAGAAAGCCTTTGTCGCCGGGGCCGACATCCGGGGTTTCGAGAAGTTCATCGGGAACCGTCAGGCGGCTGTCGACAGTTCCCGCCGGATGCAGGCCCTTTTTTCGAAAATCGAAAATTCGCGCCTGGTCGTCATCGCGGCCATCAACGGGCTGGCCCTCGGCGGCGGCTGCGAGCTGGCCGTCGCCTGCGACCTCCGTGTGGCCGGTGACAACGTCTTGATCGGCGTGCCCGAAGTCAAACTCGGCCTCATCCCCGGGGCGGGGGGCACGCAGCGCCTTGCCCGCCTGCTGGGGAAGGGGCGCGCCAAGTACATGGTCTTGACGGGGGAATTTCTGAACGCCCGGGAGGCCTTTCAGTGGGGGCTCGTAGACAGGGTGGTGCCCGCAGAGGATGTCCTCTCGGAGGCGAAGAGAATCGCCGCCAGGATCCTCGGCAATGCGCCGCTGGCCGTGGAGGCCGGGAAGCGCGCCATCAACCGGGGCCTCGAAATGTCCCTGGAAGACGGCCTGGCGTTGGAGGCGGAACTCGAGGGCGATCTCTTCCTCACGTCGGACCTGGCGGAAGGGACGAAGGCCTTTTTGGAGAAACGGACCGCGGATTTCCGGCGAAAATGAGGAAGGCGAGGCGGAGGTATTGTGAGGGGGGAGCCGATGGACGCGGAATATTTTTTTACGGATGAGCAGAAGGCCTTCCGGGACATGATGCGGCGGTTCGTTCAGAAGGAGATCAAGCCGAACGCTGAAAAATGGGAGGAACAGGGCTGCTGCGACAAGGCGATCTTCAAACGCATGGGGGAGCTCGGTCTCCTCGGAATCCATTACCCGGTGGAGTACGGCGGGCAGGGAGCCGATCTCAAGATGCATCTCGTCTTCTGGGAAGAGCTCTGCCGAAGCGGGATCTCCGGTTTTGCCATGAGCGTTATGGTCCACACGGACTACGGGAGCGCCTCCCTCGTGCATGCGGGCAGCCCGGAGCTGAAGGAGAAATACCTCAAGGACATCTGCAGCGGCGAGAAGCTCTTTGCCATCGGCATCACGGAGCCGAATCACGGCTCCGACGTGGCCAACATCGAAACGAGGGCCAGGTGGGTCGGCGACCGTTACAGCATCTCGGGGTCCAAGATGTTCATCACCAACGGGACGCAGGCCGATGTGGTCAACACGGTCGTCCGGACGGGCGGCCCCGGAGTCAAGGGGATCAGCCTCATTCTCGTGGACACCGACACGAAGGGTTTCTCCATCGGGAAGAAACTCCACAAGATGGGGATGCTCTCGTCCGACACGGCGGAGCTCGTCTACGAGGACTGCCTCGTGCCGAGGGAAAACCTGATCGGAAAGGAGGGGCAGGGGTTCTACTACCTCATGGCGGGGCTGGAAAGGGAACGTCTGTCGGGGGCGGTCCTCAGCTATATCATGGCGGAACTCGCCCTGGAGGATTCGATCGAGTACGCCAAGACGCGGATTCAGTTCGGAACCCCGATCATCGGTTTTCAGGCGATCAGCCACATGATCGCCGAGATGGCCACGGAGATCGAGGCCGGCCGCCGGCTGGCCTACCACACGGTGTCGCTGATGAACGCGGGTATCCGCTGCAACAAGGAGGCGGCCATGGCGAAGTACTGGTGCGCGGAGATGCTGCTTCGCGTCGTGGACAAGGCCGTCCAGATTCACGGGGGCTACGGGTTCATCCGGGAGTATCGGGTCGAGCGGCTCTACCGCGACGCGAAGCTCCAGACGATCGGCGGCGGGACGAACCAGATCATGCGGAACGTCATCATCGCCGAGATGGGCCTGCGGGTGAAAGGATGCAAATAGAGGGGGGGATGTCGCGGGAATGCCAAGATTCAAGACCTGATTCCGGTAATGTGCCCCCGGCAATAGGAAGAAAAAGCTGAGGCAAATTTCGGAAGACAGTGTGGAGAATCCATGGTACAAGGGCGCGGTCACGCCCGCGCGGATCGAGGATCATTCGGTTGAGATGAAAGGCTCTCATCCGAAGCGAAGAAATAATGAAAGGAGGTAAATTGTGACATGAGTGCTCAAGCAGGGAATGTTGGAAAGAAAGATTTCATATCACGTTTTTCCGATTGGAGCCTGCGCTGGATCCCGGACTCCATGGTGTTCGTCCTCGTTCTCAGTGTTCTGGTTTATTTCATGGCCCTGGGCCTGACCAAATCAGGCCCGATCGAAATTGTCGATCACTGGGTGAAGGGTTTCTGGGTTCTTCTCACCTTTGCCATGCAGATGTGCGTCCTGATGATCACGGGATTTGCAGTGGCCGACTCCCCGTTGGTGAAGAAATGGCTGAAAAAATTGGCCCTCCTGCCCAAGACACCCGGCCAGGCCATCTTCTCCTACACTCTTCTCGTTGGATTCCTCTGGTGGGTGCACTGGGGTGTCGGATACATGGTAGGTATCATGCTGGGACGCGAGCTCGTCGTAGCCCAGAGGGGCAGGAAGCTGCACTATACGGCGGTGGCGGCTGCCTGTTATGGCGGGATCGTAGTCGCCAATGGTCCTTCTATGGCCGCCCAGCTCCTCGTGGCGACCCCCGGTCACTTCGTTGAAAAAGTGGTCGGAATCATACCCCTGAGCAAGACAACCTTCGACCCTTATCTTCTCATCATGAACCTGGTTCTCTTGATTTCGATTCCCTTTATATTTTATCTGCTTCTGCCCAAGAATCCGGTCGAGGCAGACGAAAGCATCATCCAGGAGTTCACAGAGAGTCCAAAGCCGCCGGTCGACAAGAAGGCCCTGACACCGGCCCAGCGCTGGGACCGCTCACCCGTGTTCATGTGGATCGTCGGTCTGGCGGGGCTGTTCTGGGTCGGCAAGTTTTTTTATACCAAGGGAGTTGCCAACCTGGACCTGAACACCCTTAATTTTACGTTCCTGGTCATAGGCGCCCTTTTGCACGGAACACCTGCTGCCTTTATGGAGTCGGTGAGGAAAGCCGCCACGACCGTGTACGGCGTCATCATCCAGTTCCCCTTCTACGCCGGGATCTTCGGGATGATCAGTTACTCCGGACTGGCCAAGATATTTGCCGACTGGTTTGTGGCGATTTCCACACCGGAGACGTTTCCGTTCATCGTTTTTGTCTATTCGGGTTTCCTGAACTTCTTTGTGCCTTCCGGCGGCTCCAAGTTCGTTATTGAGGCCCCCTATATTCTTCCGGCGGCCCAGCAACTGGGAGCGAACGTGAACTATGTAATCAATGCATATACAACCGGGGATCTGACGACCAACCTCCTGCAGCCCTTCTGGGCCCTGCCCGTCCTGGGAGCCTTCCGCTTAACGTTCCGCGATATTCTACCCTATGGCTTCGTCATCTGCCTGTGGACCATATTGGTTGCCAGCGTCACCTATCTGGGATTTATGCATTGAGCGCACAAGAACGGGATGGTGGGGTCGGGGGGACCCCTCCCACCATCCCGAAAACAATGAAGACGGCAAAGCGTTATCAAATGATGGAAGTTGATCAGAGTCACAACGTGTCATCCGAAGAATCCAATAGGGAGTCTGAATCATGAAGGACAAAGCCATCATCACGGCGGCCATTACGGGGAGCATCCACACGACGAGCATGTCGCCCTATCTGCCCATCACGCCCAAGCAGATCGCCGACGAGGCGGTTCGGGCCCACGAGGCGGGGGCGGCGGTGTGCCACATTCACGCCCGGGACCCGGAGACGGGGCGGCCCACGCCGGACATCAACCTCATCCGGGAGATCATCGGCTCGATCAAGAGCCGTTGCGACATGGTGGTGTGCATCACCACGGGCGGGGGTCTGGGGATGACGGCGGAGCAGCGGCTCATTCCGGTGTCCACCTTCAAGCCGGAGCTGGCCTCCTTCAACGCCGGTTCGATCAATTTCGCCCTCTTCCACGCCCTGGACCGGTACAAGGAGTTCAAGTTCGACTGGGAGAAGCAGTACCTGGCCTTCACGGAGGATTTCATCTTTCCCAACACCTTCAAGTCCATGCGGGAGTTTGCGGCCATCTTCGAGGCCAACGACACGAAGCCCGAGTTCGAGGTTTACGACTCGGGGATGGTCAACAACGTCGCCTTCATGATCGAGCGGGGTCAGGTGAAGCCCCCCGTTTACATTCAGTACGTTATGGGGGTTCTCGGGGGGATCACGCCGAGCCCGGAGAACCTGATGTTCCTGGTGGACTACACGAAGCGGCTCATCGGGGCGGGGAATTTCGAGTTTTCCGTCTGTGTGGCGGGCCGGGCGCAGTTTTCGATCTGCACGCAGTCGCTGCTGTTGGGGGGCAACTGCCGGGTGGGTCTGGAGGACAACCTCTATCTCGAGAAGGGGAGGATGGCCACGAGCAACGCCGAGCAGGTGGCCAAGATCATCCGGATCGCCCGGGAACTCGGCATCGAACCCGCCACCCCCGACGAGGCACGGAAGATCCTCGGGCTGAAAGGGATAAACAAAGTCAATTTTTAATCCGACTCAAAGTCATGTAAAACATTCAACAAGGCGGGGGAGCGGTTCGTCATGAAATACAGCGACTATGTATGGGATTATAAGGATGTCGTCGAGTTTGAGGAGCGGGTCAAGAACGGGACGATGCCGCCGCTGATTATTTCCGTGGCCATTACGGGGGGGGTCATCGGCAAGGAGGCCAATCCGAACCTTCCGGAAACACCGGAGGAACAGGCGGACGAAGCCCATGCCGTTTACAAAGCGGGGGCTTCGGCCGTTCATATCCATGCCAGGGATCCGCAAAGAGGGTACGCCGTAACCTCCTCCAGGACGGAACATTTTTACAACATCAACAGGATGGTGAGAGAACGCTGCCCGGATATCATCATCAACAATACAACCGGCGGCGGGTTTGACATGACAAGGGAAGAGCGCATGGCCTCTTTAGATGCAAAGCCTGAGTTGTGTTCCTTGAATTGCGGCCCCATCATCTTGAAAGCCACTCTCCCTGCAAGGAAGCCCCCCCTGTCCGGTCGGGACGAAGCGATTCCTCTGGATGACCGGATTATCACGATCACCTTCAGGGAGACGGAGTTGTTTGCGAAGGCGATGATGGAAAGGAACATCAAGCCGGAGCTGGAGATTTATAACCCCCAGCAGTTGAATGTCGTCCACAACCTGATCAGACAGAATCTGCTCAAGAAACCCTATTGGTATTCCGTCATATTCTCGACCTATCTCGGCGGCCTTGCCGTGCCCGGGAACATCAAAAACTACGTAAACCTGCTCGACAATCTACCGGCCGATTCCATATTCCAGACCATCGGAGTCGGTCCGAACCAGATACCGATGATGACCTTGTCGATCCTGACGGGCGGTCATGTGCGCGTTGGCATGGAGGACAATCTTTTTTACCGGCGGGGGGAGTTGCTCAAGAGCAATGCACAGGCGGTGGAAAAGGTTGTGCGGCTGGCCGAGGAACTCGGGCGCGAGGTGGCGACTCCGAAACAGGCAAGGCAGATGCTCGGGATTTCGGAAATTCCGAGTCAATATTGAAGTTGTTCGATGATGCAACCAAACCATCGCATGGGCCGGTGACTAAAATGTCTTTGTGATGATTCGAATGGAGAGACCTCTCTGCATTCGCCGTCATCTTTTATTTCATTTCACTGCTGTCCAAAATAACCTGAGTTGGGGATACTGGCCCTTGTCAAATCAGGCTTTTGGACGGGTTCTTTGACATTTTAAAGATCAGGTTGCCTTCTTCTTTTTTACCCCCATCAGGATGCTGTCCAATTCAGCGTCAGTTGTTCCTGATAGACGGCAACCGGCGGTGGTTCATAAGGATGATCGATCCAGCCCCATAAATCCCGGTAGGTGAAGAGGTTATACCGCAACATCGCCACCAGGTTGGACAGGGACCACAGAAAGCTCGACCGGAACTTCAGATACTTCAGAATCAGCACGGCGATCAATGCTGTCCAAATCTGGGTCAAGAGCGCATTCGGGGAAGTGCCCACAAAGGTCTTGATCCGCAGATTCTGCTTGATGGCCTTGAAAAAGATCTCGATCTGCCACCGGTCCTTGTAGATGGCCGCGATCGTCGTGGCTCCGAACGCCAGGTGGTTGGTCAGAAGCACGATGCGCTGCTCGTTTTCTTCGTCCCACACTTCCAACCGTCTCAAGGGGCCGGGATACTTCTTGTGAGAGTAAAAGCCTTCGAGTTCAATGACCTGGTCGCTCAGAATGTTCTTATCAATGGGCCTATAAATGGCTGTTTGATGCGTTGAACGCATTTTTGAGGACCTGCGGGTTATTTTAGGCGGTTCATCTATAATGAACCGCTGCCTATCGATGGAGGCAAAAAAAACGGTATCAAAATGCGGGCACCCCCCAAGAGGGGGAATACACCTTTAGGAGGATTTCGGATGATGCAGAAACGCGGAACATGGTCAATGGTCATCGGTATCGTCGCGGCGGTCCTTCTCATGGCTCCAGGCCTCGCGCCGGCGGCCGAGATCGGGCCGTACATCGGAATCGGCGGGACCTTCGCAAAACAGGATTTCGATACGGGCGACCTGGATCGGGAGCTCGCCGGAACGGGCCTTTCGGCTGATTTCGACGATACCTGGGGCCTCAACGTGAAGGCCGGTTACAAGTTCAACCGCTACGTCGCGGCCGAGCTCGCCCTGGACTGCCTTCCAAATTTCAAGTGGAGCGTGGCGACGCGTGTCGGCGGTACGCCCCTCTCCGGGGAATTGACCGTTGATGTCATGGCCTGGACGATTTCGGCGAAGATCTCTCCCTTTGATAGCCAGAAGATCAAGCCCTACTTCGTCGTCGGCGGCGGGATCATGCACGCCTCGGCGGATGCGACGGTTTCAATCCCTGGGGCCTCCGCCTCGAGTTCGGACGACGAGACCGACCTCTGCGGGAAGATCGGCCTCGGTGTTGACTTCTTCGTCACGGACCAGGTTTCCCTCGGCCTCGAGGGGGCCTACTTCGCCGGCTTCAACGACCTGGATATCATCGGTTTTCGCCCTCGTTTCTATACCGTGACGGCCGGCGTGGCCTATCACTTCTGATTCAGTCTATAGTCCGTGGGGAGCTTGCCTTCGCGCTTTAGTTCGGCAACGGCAAGCTCCCTCGTTTTTTCGGCAATAAGCCTTTCCCTCGCCGCCTCGTCTTCGGCCTTCTGCTTCTCTGCGAGCTCCGCCGGCGTGTAGGCCGGGAGCGGCTCGTTGCCTTTGGCACGCCACTCAAGGTATTCCTGCCAATCCCGGTTATCGGGACATGCGGGAATGTGCGTGTTGTCAGTCAGTCTTACGACACCTGCATATTCCCCAAGTTTATACATTTCAGTCCCCCTTTCACAATCACAATTCAGCAGATAGATATAGTCTGCCGCCGGATGTCTGTGACCGCACGATACCTCCATAACCCGCGGCGGGGTTTGTCGCCAGTGTAAGCGAGAGCCAAGAATCCCTGGTGCCAGAGATACCTGAGAGAGTGATGTTGGTTGCAGTGTTGTCACCACCAGAAGCGACGCGGAACGCGAAGTGGTTCGCAGACGAATAGCTCAATGAGGGCAAGGCTCTCATCTCGACAGGGTGATTTACAAGGGCCATCGCCGTCGATGAGTCCTCGCTGACACCCGACCCGATAATGTCCTGCCCGTCATTGGACGCACCGAACACGACGAAATAGCGCTGGCAGAGGGCAAGCTCATGCCGATATGGACGATACTCAAACTGCGTGGCCGCACTTCCTATCTCAAGCTGAACGCCGGTAACCCCGAAAGCATCCGACGTGCTCTGCATCACATTTACTTGACTTGATGTCGCCAGGTACGCTCCTGACTGCCACGCATTTGCCGTCGCGTGGTAATCTTTCCTATTCATCATTTGAGTTCCTTCGTCAAAAAGCTGTGTTCCAGTTCGTTTTCTTGGTCCCCCATAACAGGGAGATGAAAAGGCCTTCCGGAAGAATTGTGCGCGATTGATTCAGAA
>Ga0209720_1003077_pt1 | contig 11793 bp, 8 predicted proteins | sample AD_JPNMR3_MetaG_FD_184426 | JGI IMG/M metagenome (GOLD analysis project Ga0209720, IMG submission 184426) | Active sludge microbial communities of municipal wastewater-treating anaerobic digesters from Japan - AD_JPNMR3_MetaG (SPAdes) (version 2) | ecosystem: Engineered > Bioreactor > Anaerobic >...
GTCGGTGAAACCTGGGCAAAATAATTGGAGGTTAAGGGATTTCCTGTCTCATTTATAGCTATGGTAAAATATTTGGTCCTTAAAGCTGCCCATTTAAATGCACTTACTGGACCTTGAGGTTGTTTCTTACGTACTTTGGAAAGACTATATTTCTGTAATTCGTTCTCATAAAAAAGAAGCAATTTGTAATCGGTATCTTTGAGATTGGATTTAATCTTTTCCGTATCTGCTATTCCATCTGAATAATCATATTCTATGCCATATACTGGGAAAGAACTACTAACCGCTACATCCATTAAAATACCGTATTTATCATCTAAGGTGTAAACCTTTTTGACCAGAGGATTAGCCTCATCTCCTAACCAGAACACAACACTGGAATCAAGCTGGGTATAATACCAGTTTAGGAGCTTTAAATCTTTATTCTGGTCTACATTTAATCCCAGAAGAGAAATTCCGGCTAATCTACCTTGTTCTGGAACTAAATCTACTGGAACAGGTTTATCTGCCCAGAGATATTTCTTTAAAGATACAGAGCTTATGCTTGCACCTAAACTACTAAACTTTACTGTGAAATTGTCATTTTCTAAAGTGAGAGTTTTTATGCTATCAGGATAAGAGGCAAGGCTATCCCATTTAGCAATAGTGGCAGGAACAGCCACAGGAGTGTTTATAGTATCAGGGACAGTTTTTGCCAGACTATCTTGAACTTGTTCACTTTCAGCAGGAGGTGTGGGAGGTTTAAAAACATAGACCTGTAAAATAGTGAACAGGATTAATACAATTAAAAGAGATATGAGAGTGCGTTTATCCATTAATACTCCTCAGGGTAGGGGATCGTAACCTCCTTTGCAAAAGGGATTACAGCGTATTAACCTCCAGATAGTTAGTCCTAAAGCTTTAAAAAAGTTATACTTATGGAAAGCTTGAAGACTATAACTACTGCAGGAAGGTTCAAAACGGCAAACCTTAGGCAAGAGGGGTGATATCATCTTTTGATAGATGTGTATTAGACCTATTATAACCAGATTAGGTAAACGGAGAATAGGGATTAATACTTCTAAGAAAGTCGTTGAGTTAGCTCGTTCAGTTCTTCGCATAATTGAGTCCAATTCAATTCACCTGCACCTGGAAGAGCAATAAGATTAAGTTTAAATCCTGATGGTAGTTCATTTTTGTGCTGGTGAAACCAGGCTTTAATTCTCCGTTTAAGTTTATTCCGAATATGGGCTTTTCCTATCTTTTTTCCAATCGTGATGCCAACTGCAAATTCAAATGGCGAAACAATAACCGGAACATTAAAATGAGAAGTTCGCAGAAAGAGGTCTGGATTGCGAAACTCCAAATATTCCTTATGCTTCGTTATCAACCGAAGCATAATTTACACACAAAGGGTCTTTCTCCCTTTAGCACGACGACGAGCAAGAACTTTACGACCATTACGAGTTGCCATCCGGCTACGAAAACCATGAGTGCTCTTTCTGGAGCGATTTGAGGGCTGATAAGTCCTTTTCATTTATATAACTCCTTATGTATAAAACAATTTTACTTATTTTCCTTAATTTTAATCCGCTTTTAGATGTCAAGCATAAAAAGCAATTTACGGCATAATCAGGTTGTAAAAGTTTATAATAGCTATCTTATATCGTTTTACCTAACTTATAAGTCTTAAAGAAAGAAGCTATCAATTAGAGAGATTTCATTAAATAATGCAGGAATATACCTAGCTGGAATTTAACGATTGTGTAAAAACATTGACAAAACTGATAATAGGATTTGTGGGGATAACATAAAAAGTTGGGTAAGGAAATAATTTTAAGACTAAAAAGGAAAAGAATGAAACAAGAATTTATCCGCAATTTCTGCATAATTGCGCATATTGACCATGGAAAATCTACTTTGGCAGACCGCTTTTTGGAATACACGCATTTAGTGAATAAAGTGGAAGTAGACCAGGTGCTGGATAGTATGGACTTGGAAAGAGAAAAAGGGATAACTATCAAGAGTCATTGTGTTCGTATGATACACAGCTATAATAGTAAGGAATATGTGTTAAATTTAATAGATACACCCGGTCATGTAGATTTTTCTTATGAAGTTTCACGGGCACTGGCATCATGTGAAGGTGCCATACTTCTGGTGGATGCTTCTCAGGGTATAGAAGCGCAGACATTAAGCAATCTCTATTTGGCACTGGATAATGATTTAGAAATTTTACCAGTGGTTAATAAGATAGATTTGCCCAAAGCTGATGTAGAAGGTACTATCCAAGATTTATCTGACCTGTTAGGATGTTTACCAGAAGAAATTATGAAGGTAAGTGCAAAAAATGGAGAAGGGGTCAAAGATTTACTGGATGCTATCTGTGCAAAACTTCCTGCACCCCAGGGAAATATTGATGCTCCACCTAAAGCACTGATATTTGATTCTTTCTTTGATATGTTTCGGGGGGTAGTGGTCTTAGTTCGTTTATTTGATGGAAGACTTAGGAAAGGAGAACGGATTAAGCTTTTTGCCACAGAGCATGAATATGATATAGAAGAAATTGGATATCTGGGTTTGAAATTGTCTCCCCAAGAGGAGTTAACTGCAGGAGAAGTGGGCTATATTATTGCCAATATCAAAGAAGTAGCAGATGCTCGGGTGGGAGATACTATAACTCTGGCTAAAGGTGGTTGTGAAGAACCATTACCTGGTTTTAAAGAACCTAAACCGATGGTCTACTCCAGCATTTTTCCTATCAATAGCGAAGATTATGAAAATCTGGTAGAAGCAATGGCAAAGCTTAAATTAAATGATGCTTCCCTGGTTTATGAAAAAGAAAATTCTGCCGCACTTGGTTATGGGTTTCGCTGTGGTTTTTTAGGAATGTTACATCTGGAAATAGTCAAAGAACGTCTATTACGAGAGTATAATGTGCCTATTATTGCCACTACTCCAAGTGTTGGATTTCTAATTAAATTAAAAAATGGTCAAGAAGTATTGATTAATAATCCCGCGGATTTTCCTGATCCGACTCTCATTGAAACTATTAAAGAACCCTATATGGAAACTGAAATCATAGTGCCTACTGAATATATTGGGAATGTTATGAAATTGGCTCAGGAACGACGAGGTATTCAAAAAGATATTCAATATCTGGATGAAAAGAGAGTTGCCCTGCATTATGAGATGCCCTTAATAGAGATAATCTTTGATTTTTATGATAAACTTAAGACGGTTAGTAGGGGTTATGCATCTCTGGATTATACTTTTCTGGAATATCGTCCTTCTGAGGTAGTTAAAGTGGATATCTTGATTAATGGAGAGAAGGTAGATGCAATGAGCTTTATCTGTCATAGAGATAAGGCACATAGCTGGGGAAAGAGTGTAACAGATACTCTGGCGGAAGTAATACCGCGTCATCTTTTCAAGATTGCACTTCAAGCAGCAATTGGTGGCACAATTATTGCCCGGAGCACTATTAATCCTTTGCGCAAGGATGTATTAGCAAAATGTTATGGTGGAGATGTGACCAGGAAGCGTAAACTGCTGGAGAAACAGAAAGAAGGGAAAAAGAAGATGAAAGAGATAGGCTCTGTTTCGGTACCACAAGAAGCGTTTCTGGCAGTTCTTAAAGCTGACAGAGATTAGTTTTTGGTTTATGAAAAAGTTCTGGCTTATCTTTCTCGCTTTAGGTGTTCTTAGCTTTAATTGGGCTATTATAGTAGAGAAGATAAGTTTTCATACAAACTTCTCCATTGTTGAAGATAAGCTGTTGCAGGCTTCAGGTCTGGAGATTGGCTCGGAATTTGTACCCGAAGAAATCAATAGGGCTACAATCTCTTTGCAAACCTGGTTGCAAAATCAAGGGCATCCATTTGTCCAGGTGTCCTATCCAGATTTGATACCACTTTCAGAAAAAGGTATGGAATTATCCTTTCACATAGAAGAAGTTATTCCAGCGGAGCATTGCTTCTTACACTTTTCTGGGTTAAGGTATTTTTCTGAGGCAAAATTACGAGATTTATTGCTTATTTCCGATAAAAAGGAAGTGAGTGTAAATGAGCTAACCCGATTGATGGAAAATATCTTAAGGGAATATCATCAGCGTGGCTTCCTTTTTGCAGCAGTGCAGTTGGATTCTTTAGTGTTAAATAACCATTTAGAAGCATACATCAGCATTCAAGAAGGAAAACCGTTTAAACCTGAAATTTATTTTATTCAGGGTAATAAATATACTAAAGATAAAACCTTAATTAAACTCTCGGGATTAAATGAGCTAAAAGTGATTACTCCTGAAGCAATTGAAACAGCCCAAAAAAATATCCTGTCCAAAAGTTATATTCAATCCTGTCATATAGAACCCCTTGATCCGGGTAGCATACTTATCAAAGTGGAAGAAGGAAAGATGACTTATCTGGAAGGGATAATGGGCTTAAATAATAGGAACGAAAAAACAGAACTGACGGGTTATCTAAACTTGAAATTTCTGAATCTCTGGGGAAGTGACCGTTCTATCGCTCTTAACTGGCGTCAAAATCCCAGTTCCAGCAATTTAGAATTCGCTTATCATGAATCTGGACCGATTAATATACCTTTATCAGGTGACCTTGCTCTTTCACGTATGGTGCAAGACTCCACCTGGATAAAATCATCTGTACAGACCGATATTTATTCCTACCATGCTAAGCAAAAGTATGGAATTGAATTAGCCTCGGAAGAGATATCTCCTGGTAGCAGAAGACCTATTTTAGTAGAAAAATCTTCCGCGAATAGCATTGGAGCTTTTTGGCAGTTAGATACCAGAAATCAAATATTTAATCCAACTCGGGGAATTGAGATAGGTATAAATTACACACTTAAATACCTAACTTCAGAAAGGCAATGGATAAACTCACTGGAAACATACTATACTCAATATTTAAATATATCCAGACGTTTTAATGCCTCTATGGGGTTTCATCTATGCAGTTTGGATGATAGCACTTCTGCCGAATATCTATGGTATCCTATGGGTGGATTTAATTCTTTAAGAGGATATCAAGAAGATGAATTTATCAGCTGGCGTTTAGCTTGGTCCAATCTGGAAATACATTATTTAATAAATCCAGATGCTATGTTATACTGTTTTTTTGATTATGGGATATATGCAAGAACCCAAACTTCTATTAATGCAAAATTATTTGCTCCAGGATTGGGTTTGAGGGTTAGAACTCGTTTAGGAATTCTAAGGATGGAATATGGTTTAGGTTATAGAGAGGATGGATTTCCCTCACTTGCTTCTGGAATGGTTCATGCTGGCATAGAAACAAGTTTTTAGAAAAATCTTGACAAAATAAACTATATTTTATTGTGTGATATTAATAGGTCAGTATATAGAAGTGCTTAAGGACTGTGAGAAAGGTTAGTAAAGAGTTTTAGGCTTTGAGCCTTTCTATTTTTATTGAGCTAGGCAAGGCTTTAATTTGCCAATTAAGTAAAAAAATTAACCCTAAAAATAAGATTTCACTAAATGGAGGAATCAAAATGAAAAAAATCGTCGTAATAGCTCTTATCGCTACAATGTTAATCGGTATGCTGGTTTTCTCTGCATGCAAGAGCAAAGAAACCCAAGAGCAAGGTATTGATACTACTGCGGTTATAGATACTACTCAAGAAGTTAGTCCTGATACTACAGTAGTTCCAATGCCTGAATAATTTCCGCAAGTTCAGTAACCCTGAATATAAATCAGCGTTACTAATAGCGCAGTCCTTAAAAAAACGGGCATAAAATCTGATGCCCGTTTTTTTATTTTTGATTCTAATATCTGAACTGATAACAAAAAAGGTGGGAAATACTCCCACCTTTTTTATTATATGCCAATTAGTCTAAATTATGTGACCTTTGCCAACTCCACGAACTTTACAACCCAATTGTTTATATTTATTAATAACTTCATCGTTTAGAAAATTAGAACAATCAACAATCAGTGGTTTGGTTCCCTGACACATAGCAACAACTTCTGCAGGGTCTAAATGTTTATACTGGTTGTGTCCCACAGCAAAAATTACTACATCAGCTTGAGGCAAGACAGAGTTCAGGTCTTTTTCCACCTTGGCATCTTCCAATTCGGGCCAAACTTCCACATAGGGATCATGAGTGTAAACTAAAGCAAACTCCTTCCGAAGAAATTCTACCAGTGTTTTGGAGGGTGAATGGCGAGTATCAGCTACATTTTCCAGATAGGACACACCCAGTACTGCTACTTTCACATCTCGGAGAGCAGGAATTTCTTTTTTAATAATGTCTATGGTATGTAGTGGCATAGTATCGTTAATATTGACACTTCTAATTGCCATTTCCAAAAAGTCATTAATCTCAAAAAGAGTTTGCATAGCCCAATTAGCCAGAACTGGGTCCTTAGTTAAACAGTATCCACCAACACCAAGACTGGGACGGCACATATTATCGTGCGTACCTTTACGCTTGCGAATAGCTTCTCTAACCTTGAACAAATCTACTCCAATCTGTTCTGCATAGCGTGCCCATTCCAGAGTTAAAGCAATATTGACTGCACGATAGGTGTTCTCCATCGTTTTTGCCAATTCTGAGGCATTAGTGTTGTCCAGTTGAGTTAAAGGATATTCTTTAACATTGAGGACATTGGAGAGAAATTCACGACAGAGTTCCGCACTTTCAGGATTGACCCCAGAGTAAACTCTCCAGAAATCACGGATTGATGCCACATAATTTGCACCAGGCATAACTCTTTCATAAGAATGAGCAATTAAGGGTGGATGAAGAGCAATGTCTATTCCGCGCTTAGTAAATTCCTCTTCCAGAATAGGTTTTACCACTTTTTCACAGGTTCCTGGGGGAACTGTGGTTTCTACCATAACCAGACAATTTGGACGAATACGTTCCCCTAAAGTGCGAATACCTTCACGAAAAGCTAAAAGGTCACAATATCCTTTTTCTGCTTCACCAAATGATGGTTTAGTGGCATCTAACTGAATATCTACCACTACAATATCTGCTAAAGAATAAACGAATTCTTCACTCGTAGCTCGGAAATTCTTCTTTTCAATTACTGTCCTTTTGAATATCTGAGGAATTTCCGGGTCAGAAGAATTAACCGGAGGAACGCCTGAGTTTATCATAGGAACTTTCCAATAAGAGCGTTTAGAGGGACGTTGATGTCCATGCACATAATAATAGGGATTCCCATCTTCATCTGTGGCATCGGCTACTACTGCAGCCATAACGCAACCTACAAAACCTAAACCCTGAACTACCACTATTTTTCTACCAAGTTTCCGCTGTTCTTCTGTTATTTTTAACAGGGTTTCGCGTTCCTTGGCATTATCTAGTTCTGTGGGTAAAGGATATCCTGTTCCGTCAGGGGCAAGTGAAACTTCAATCATTGACGAGTGTCTCCTTTATAAAATTTAAGAATGTATAATATTTTGGATAAACTTGTTCTGTCAAGCTTTATCTGACCTTGCTATTTAACTTTCTATAATAAAGAACAGGGTATATAAAGGAGATACTCTTAAGTTACTATTAATTATCAATAAATAATAATGGCTACAGTAAACAATTTAATGGGTAACAAATATTAAGCTTCATCAGCGGGGAAGGGTATATATTCTTGAGATATGGGCGCTGCAGGTGCCGTTTTCAGCTTTTGGATAATATGGTAGACAAAGATAAAGGATAGAATAGTGGTAAAAGCATCACCCATAGGCATAGCATAGACCAGTCCATTAAATCCGAAGAATTTATTCATTATTAACACTGCAGGGATATAGATTAATCCCTGGCGTGACAGAGAAACAATTAGAGCAGGAAGTGCTTTTCCCATAGCTTGAAGGCTATTCATAAAAATCATACCCACACTGGCAAAAGGAATAGCCCAGACATATGCTTCTAAGACTTTTTTACCTATGTCCATAATCTCCTCATTGTGGATAAATATTCCAATTAAGCCACGCGGGAAAAGAATAAAGATTAAAGTAAAGATAGCGCTTAATCCCAGATTAATGATAACAGCACTGCGTAATGCTTTTTTCATTCTGGAATAATTACCTGCTCCATAGTTAAACCCAATCAGTGATTGAACACCCATAGCCATCCCAATAAAGATAAATAGTGGGATTGAAAACACTCTGAAAGCGACCCCAAGAGATGCCACAGATGCATCTCCATAAGAGGAAGCAAGTCTGTAAGTTATAGCATTTCCTACACTCATCATTATCTGACTTAAAGAGGCAGGAATACCAATATAGAGTATTTCCTTAAATATATTCCATTTGAAGTGTAGATATTTTTTCCCAGGAATTGCAACTGCATGAGTGGAATGATAATACCAGATATAATACAACATTGCCAGACCCTGTCCAATAACCGTGGCAATAGCAGCTCCTGATACACCCATATTTAATGCAAAGATAAATATAGGGTCCAAAATAATATTAGCACCAGTCCCAATAAATAATCCATACATAGAATATTTAGCTCCACCTTCACCTCGTATCATTTGAACCATAGTAAATTTTACAAAGACTATGGGGCTACCTAAAAACATCCAGAACATATATTTACTGGCTGGAACTATGGTTGCAGCACTGGCTCCTACAGCCTTTAAGGTATAAGGCATAGTTAATATCCCAACTATAGACACTATAATAGATATAATGAAGGTACTAAATATTGAGATGGTGGCAGTTTCCTTTGCCTGATAATAATCTTTTTTGCCTAAAAGCCGGGAAAGATAACTTGCACCCCCAACTCCAAATATACCAGCAATAGCAGCTTGCATAGTAAATAAAGGCAGAGCTATAGAAACTCCTGCCATAGCATTAGGATCTTTTAATTGGCCTATAAAAAAGGTGTCTGTTAGGTTATATAATATATTTATCAGCATACTTAACATACTGGGTAGAGCTAAGCTAAGTATGGCTTCAAATATAGGCATTTCCTCTAATATGAATATATTATTATGTTTCTTTGCTTTCTCCATTTTTAATTCTCCGAGTACAAAATTATAAAGGGATTTTATTTGTCAACTTCTAAATATTAATTTATAAAATGAGTTAAAACCCTTATCTAACCATATTATAAAGAGTTAATCCTTTATTTGTCTTATTTTAGTATAATTTGTAGCGTTTACCTCCATTTATAATATATTTAATCTCAGTAAATTACATTATTTATTATATCTTATTTCACCTAAATATAGTGCCCAACAAATAATAATGATAGTAAATTAATATAATATTATTAAGGCAAATATTAAAAATTAAAAGTAATGAATATTATTTGGTGTAACTAATTCAAACAGTATGTATTAGCAAACTATCCAGACACTTATCTCTTAATTGCCTGTCTCTTAGCTATTTACATATAAAAGAGCCAAGGGAGAGGCAGGGGATTTGAAAGGAAAATAGTAGTTACAAGATAGAGATGATTAAACGGGACAAAATGAATGGATAATTATTTATTTATTAATAAGATAAAACAATTTCATATAATCAAATAAGAGGATATAGTCAATAAATTAACTTTATAGCTGATAGAGAACAAAAAGATAACGATTATTCAGCGGTCTATAATATCATTTTGTAATGAGGTATATTGATTTAATTTTGCTAAAATAGGTGGGAAAGCAGAAAATGTAGCTATAAACTATGGATATTTATTTAGATGCTCCAGAAACGTAAAGATTTATGAGCCATAATTTCATGCGTCATTTTAGGCGTAATAGGTTCATATTTGAAGGTATAAGTTATGCGATATTGCCTGGGAAGAATCCAACGTAAGGAAGTATCATGATAAATTAAAAACTTAGTTGATTGAAGGTCTGTAGCTTCTTGCAGGGTGAATTGATAGTCCAAGAACATTCTTAATCCGAGGTATTTACTCATAGATATAGAGAGGTTATTGAGCAGTATTGATGAGCTGAACTGGACGATATCATTCATAAACTGGTTCATATCGGTGTATTCTGCCAAGGGATAAGGGCTGGTGGTATATTCATTAAAGAGATTTTGGATAAAACCGATTTTAATGCTAAAGTTATCCAATTTAAGCCATCTTCGGAGATTATTTTCTAAAGGATAGATGACTGGCGAAATAAATGAATAATATAAGTTTTCAGAAATCATACTAACTGCTTCTTGACGCAAGATGTTTTGTTCTTCAGGTGTATTCTGGCTTGTTTTTCCCCTTAGCATAGTTTCTCTCTGGATAATGCTGGCGATAGTAATGTCATTTTCATTGTCACTGCTAAGAGCGAAGATTAGTCTTTGTAAGAGTGGTTTTGAAACATCCGGGTCCATTCCCACATCCAGAGTAACGATAGTTCCATCAGGAGAACGATAATTAAATCTTCCTTTAATATCAATTTTATTTTGCGATTCCAGGATTTCCAGGGCAATTGTTTCAGTTTGGAAGATAGTGCCGAAGAAATCCAATGTACCCTGCTCAGAGGAAATACTTGCTTCTGCTACTTTCCATTTATGACCATCGTAAATTAGATGCAGAAAGCTGCCTGGTTGTAAGTAAAAGTTAGTTGGATAGGTGGCATATTTATTATTTTCGCCCAGACGAATCATAAGGTCAAGTGTGAAAGGTAAAGGAACAGGTTCCTTAGTTTTTTCTTCATCTTTAATGATAGAGCTACGGATATTGTAGATAAGATTTAACAGGTTATTAGTATTTGGTGGAAAGACAATATTTGCATTATAGACCAGGATTTCGCCGGAAATGGTCATATCTTCAAAGGGTCCATAGATGGTAGCATATTCAGTATTTTGTCCACGAATAATAACTTTACTAAGACTCAAAGGTGTAGTTATTTCAGGGATATAAATAAGAGCTCCGGGTTCATCTATTTTTAAAGCCAAGGTTCCCAGGTCCAGAAATCCGACATTAAGATGAATACTTTCATCGGAATCAAAGCTATTTTTTACCGTCAATTTACCTTCACCTATATAGCAGGTAAAATTCTCCAGTAAAATCAGATTATCCTGAATTTTGGCTGATATGTTTATATTACGAATAGGTTCTGCCTGGTCTTGAAGTAATATAGAGCCATCGTTAATAGAGAAATTTCCTTTTTTGACCATAAGTTGGTCTTCAAAGGTTTGTAAACTGCAATCTAAATGGGCTTTGCCGCGGGCATTTTTAACCAGCGGGACATTTTTATCCAGCCATTCAAATAGTAAGCCATCCACTTTAAGCTGTAAGGTGTGGTTACCTTCAAAATAGGTATTAGTGAGGAGATTGTAATCTATAGCACCTGAACCAGAGACGGTTCCTAACTCGTTGCACTGAACATATAAAGTGTCCACAATCAGCACATTTTTAGTCTGAGATAGCATAATCTGGATATCATCCAATTGAGCAATATCAGGGACTGCAAGTTGATTGGATTTAACATTAACATCCAGAATGATTTCTCGGTCGGGTGATAGAGTATCTATGATAAATAAACCCACATTTCCATAGACATTCCCTTCCACTGGAGGAGAATACATCAAATCTCTCATATCCAAATCTGGAATTATTGCCTGAAGACGTATATCCAGATTATCAACAATATTTAGTGAACCTGAAAGAGAAGCTAAAGCTTTGGAGGGATTATTAATAGTGCCATTTAATTGAACTTGCTGTAAGGGTCCTTGAAAGTTTAAATTACTTGATACTGGTTGGAGACCTGGTATAATTAAATCATTAAATTTCAAGTTTGCATTAAGAGGTTTTTCTTTATCTGAATCATATTCAAGCGATAGGTTAAGATTCTGGAATTCAGGAAGATTAAGTGCTGG
>Ga0209720_1003081_pt1 | contig 11782 bp, 9 predicted proteins | sample AD_JPNMR3_MetaG_FD_184426 | JGI IMG/M metagenome (GOLD analysis project Ga0209720, IMG submission 184426) | Active sludge microbial communities of municipal wastewater-treating anaerobic digesters from Japan - AD_JPNMR3_MetaG (SPAdes) (version 2) | ecosystem: Engineered > Bioreactor > Anaerobic >...
ACAATTGTATTATAACTATAAGTTTTATTTCTATTTATTTTTATTTTTTTTGGAATTAATAATTATATGAGGAATTTCTGTAAAAACTTTTTTGTATAATAATTCAAACCTCTATTATAAAATAGCAAAAAGATAATTTTAAAAACTGCTTTCTATAGCTAATATCCTATGAAATAACTAATTTTAATATTAAATTTTTAATATTTTTTTTGACAAATTTATAATTTTTTAATATATTTTAAAATATATTTTAAAAAAGGGAGGGGAAGATGGCAAAAAATTCTTTGAATAATGATATTGTTATCATTGAGGAAGATAATAATTTATCTACCAAAAATGATAGCAATCTTATTGATGAAGAAAGTAATATCTTTGATTTTTCTTCAATAGAAAATTTTATCCAAAATAAAAAAAAGCCAACTAATCCAAAAGTAAAAGATAAAGATCTCTGTGAGGATATTGAGATTAATAAAATTCCAGCGACTCTTGAAGAGATAGAAATGCAGATCGATAGACTTAAACAGAGATGGGGGGAGGTTACATATCTTATTGGAGAAAGGCTTAAATATATCAATGATAACAGACTATTTGAACAGAAAGGTTATCTTGATTTTAAGACTTATGTGAATTGTGCCTTAAAAATGTCAGAAAATAATGCATATTACTATATTGCCGTGTGTGAATATTTTACCCCGGAAGAGACAAAACTTGCTGGTTCAAAGTTAAAATTAATAATACCTATTCTCAATAAAATAAAAAGAGATAAAGATTTGCCAGATGAGATAAAGACTTCTCAAATTAAAGACTTAAAAGATGAATTAATAAATAAAATATATACAAAGACATATAGAGAGGCTGAAAAAATCATAACAGAATTAAGAGAAAAATATTTTTCTACTCTTGAAGACTTAAATAAAAATTTAGAGGAAGAAAAGATTATTATTTTAAAAGATAGAATAATAATAAAAGAAGATGATAGAGAGATCCAAACAAAATTAGTCAAACTCATAGAAGATTTTTATTCAAATATATAAGAATATAAATGAATTCTAATTTTTTTATAGGCATTCTTAATGGCGGTGAAAGTAAAAGAATGGGTAGTCCAAAAGCCCTTGCCATTTATAATGGAATTACTTTTTTTGAAAATATCTACAATATTGCAATTCAATTTTCAAAAAATATATATAGACTTGGAGATGCAGAAGTTCCTAAAAAATTTCAGTCTGTTCCCATTATAACTGATGATAAAAAGTTAGGTCCTCTTTCTGGAATAATTGCCGCATACAATTATAAAAAGATAGACTGGTTTATATGGGCTGTCGATATGCCTTTAATAACAAAAGAGATTATAGAAGAAATTCTTAAATTAAAAGAGATATCAAAATATGGTGTAATAGCATACAACAAAGAGATAAAAAAATTCGAGCCATTCTGTGCATATTATAGTAAAGAGTTGTTAAATGACATAGTAAATACGGTAGACAATGAAAATTATTCATTACAAAGAATATTAAAATTACTACATTTTAAAGGAAATGAAGAACTTTTTGAAAAATATAAAGATAATTTTAAAAGTATAAATTATATCACAGGATAATTCTATCATAAATTTTAAGATAAAAAAAGAGGCTGTATTTAAACAGCCTCTTTTACTTTCATCGCCTAGGGGAATCGAACCCCTCTTGCCGGGATGAAAACCCGGTGTCCTAACCGATAGACGAAGGCGACATGATTGACCTGCAAAGGAGTCGAACCTTTGACCCACGCCTTAAAAGGGCGTTGCTCTACCGACTGAGCTAGCAGATCAATAAAATTGATAATTAGCATCAATTTGCAAGCACAATATCATAAATTAGATATTATGTCAATGTTTTTATAATAAAATTGTGTCAAGAAAATTAAAATGTCACCTATTTCATATAAATAGAAATGTCACCTTTTAGTTTGAAAATGGGATTTTATGACCATTCTCATCTACCTCATAGAATTTTAATTCTACTTTGTCCTTATAAATATGCACAGAACCATCAAGCCATGTTTTAGCTAATACCTTATTGCCTGGGCATATGTTAATTTTCTATTCCTTTACTAACTGATAGATTTTATTCTCTTTTCTAACAATATAATCTCTACTAATCTTTCTTTTAGCTCCTTATCATTTGTCTTTTGGTTATACCTAAAAGTTTAGCGGCTTTAACTTGTGTTAATTGCTTCATTTTTACCATCTCTAAAATCTTACATCTTTTTAGAACTTTTTTTCCATTTTTATCACCTCTGACATTTGCAACCCCTTTATTAAAACACAACTTCCACCTATAATTTTAATATTTTTTCTTATAACCACTTTATTCTTAAAGTTGTTATAAGAATTAGACCTATTTTATCGTCGTTCCTACAAATGGGTTGGCAATTTTATATTCAATGATTTTAAGATATTACTTTGGTCATCATTTAATTCTTGAGGAATAGTTTTAAAACTTTTACCATTCAGAATATTTTCTATATATTGAATATTATCCAGAGTTTTTATAATATGACTTAATGGTAGATTTAATGATTTGCATTTATTTTCAATATATTTTGTTATTTTTAATGCAAGAAAACAGGCAAATACATGGCCTCTTATATGGGCTTCTTTTCTAAGAAATATAGGTCTGACATTTAACAATCCTGTTTTTAATGTTTCAAATGCCTGTTCAACTTTAAATAAATCTTTATATTTTTCATGGACTTTTTCTTTATCCAGTTCTTCTGCACTTACATTTGTTTTTAAACAATAACAACCTGCTAATTTAAAATATTCATTTATTATTTCCTGTTTTCTTATTAAAATCAGTTCATTATTATTATTTTCTACTTCATATCCTATTATTTTTCTATTTTCTATTATTTTTCTTAATTCTTTTATTTTTGTTTCTACTTTTGCTTTTTTATGTTTTCTTAAATAATCATTTGCCTTCTCTAATTTTACTTTTATAAACTTTTCTTTTTCTTTAAAATTCTCTAATATCTCTTTTTCTCTCACTGGATTTTTTCTGAATATATATCTATTGTTTTTATATTCAATTTCGCATAGTTTTTCATCGAATAATGACATATCTATAACTTTTTCATTGACTAACTTTTCTATTTGTGATTTTGTGATCGCTGTTATATATTTCCATTTATTTTCTTCAATTTTCTCAATTTGTTCACTTTTTATCATTCCTCTGTCACCGATAAATACTATCTCTTTTACATTAAATCTTTCTTTTATTTTTTTTAATTGATTTTCAACTGTTTTGTAATCAAGCGTATTGCCTTTAAAAACCTCTACACTTACAGGATCGCCATTTTTATCTGTTAATAAACCAATCACTATCTGTTTTGTCCCATTTTTTTTATCTCTGTTATACCCCCAATCCGTTAGATCCATTTTATTTCCATAGACATAACTTGAGGTAATATCATACATAAACATCGTATTTTCTCTATTTTTTGAATATTTATATAATTTATTTTCAATTTCATTCTGATTTTCTGATAACCATCCGAGAGTTTCATATAAATCATCTTCATTAAACTTGTTAGTAAAATTTAATACTTCTGAAATTGCCTGCTCCTTTGCCCAGAAATTTGATATATGGTATTTCGATTTATGGATTATAATTATTCCTGCAATAATAATTAAAGCCAATAATCCTTTATTTGAAATACCTAATACATTAGTTATATTTAATTCTTTTGCAATTTCATAAATAACTTTAAGTGCCCCATAATTTTTACCTTGCTTTTGCTTTAACTCTTTGATATCAGATAATTTATTAATCACTATACCTTCTTTCAATAACTTAGCAATTTCATTTATAATTTCAAGGGGCAGTTTAGAAAGATTGGCGATAGTTCTATGTTTAACTTTCCCATTTTCTCTATAACTCTCTTGTATCAAGTAAGAATTATAGATTTTGTTACCAACTTTTTTTACTGTTTTGTGTAAAAACATAGAATGCCTCCTTCGTAACTACTATATAATAACATATCTATATATTATATCAATAAATTTTACAAATAAATTACAATTAATTCGTATACACTGAAATAAAATCATTTCTTACATAACTACTTTATTTATAATTAAGTTACACCATTTTTTATCGATTTTTATGGTGGAAGTTGTGTTAAAAGATTGCATATTATAAGGTGACATTTCTATTTTTTCAAGAGGTGACATTTTAAAATAAATTCAACATTTATATTTAAAAATGTTTTCTTTTGTTGTGATATTTTATTTTTAGGTGGATAAAAAGATAGAATTATTCCATGGTTAATTTTTTTTTGAGAAAAAATTGTAATAATATTATTTATTTTTCGAATAGAATTTTAAATAAATTCCGTCAATAATAGGTTTCAAAGCCCACTACTTGATAACAATTATTGTATATAGCTTTATAAAATGGGGTGGTATTGCCTTCGAAGTGGGACAATTCTCTGCTCTTCCACCACCTCTTTATCTCTGTCAATTTCACCCATAACCTCAATGTCACAAGACTGCATTTCTTCTCAAATCCAAGCATTCCTATTCTATCATACTCTTCAATGAAAACTTCAAGAATTGTCCTGATCAATTTTGCCATGCTGAAAAAATTTAAATCAGCATGGATTTTCTTTAAAAACCTATAATCTTCCTTTGACAAATAAAAATGTATAGAGTCATCAGCATTTAGTCTTTCATAGACATTCTCATCCTCATGTCCGAAACAGTATCTTTTTTTGATCCTATCAGAGAACTTTTGCAATACATAGCAGATCAATTTTGATAGAGAAATATTCTCTTTTTTTGCTATTTTTGCAATCTTTTTTTTCATAGTAGAAGTAACTACAAAATGTAGTTCATGATCTTTTTTGTAATTTAAATTTGTATTCATAAAAAATCCTCCATAAAAAAATATTTTCTATAATATTAATCACAAATTTTTTGAGAAAATCCTTTACAAAATTTAAGAAAAAAATTAAAAATTTTGACAAAAATTCACAATCACTGAAAATGATTAAAATAATATTACTTATTATTCTTCCAGCAGGGATGCTTGAAATAAGTCCAGCAAAAATACTGGAATAACTTTATTTTTCAGCGATTTAAGAAAAGTGTCAAAATTTTTGACTAAAAATAAAATCGTGCCCAAAGATTAATTTTTTTTTTTAAATTAATCAATTGACATTTAATATTTTATTTTTTAAAATAGAAGAAAAAAATTATTTTAGCAGATCCTCTTTTAAGGAAATAAAATGCATGAAATAAAAAAGAGCAATATCATAGATAAAATTTTAGCACGATATGACAAAACTAAAAAGAGTGAATTAAGTAAAATTTTACTGGATATTCAGAATGAATTTGGCTATCTCAATGAAGAGATAATAAAAAAGACCGCGAATTATTTAGGAATATCTTCGACAGAAATATATGGTTTTGCATCATTTTATTCAATGTATAATCTTGAAAAACCGGGTAAATATATAATAAAAATATGTAAAGGCACAGCATGTCATGTAAAAGGAAGTTCAAGGCTAATTAAAGAGATAGAGGGATATCTTGGTATAAAAGAAGGGGAAACAACCAAAGATGGCTTAATAAAATTAGAGGTTGCAAGTTGTCTTGGTGTTTGTGCTCTTGCACCAGTTGTAATTATCAATGAAAAGACATATACTCGTGTGAATGCAAAAATTGTGAAATCACTCATAGATGAGATACGAGCATCTCATAAAGATGGAGAAAAAGATGAATAATAATGATACTGAGAAAAAAGATAGTAATCAAAAAGAGGAGATAATAATCTGTTCAAATTCTGCCTGTTTGAGTTCTGGCGGAATAGAGGTCTTTATCTATATATTTATGGAGGTATTCAACAATCCATCTTTAAGTGAAAAATATGTTGTTAAAAAGGGAGGATGTCACGGATTTTGTGAACTTGGTCCTACTGCAATAGTAGGGAAAGATAAAATATTCTATATAAAACTTGATGTTAATAAGGCAAAAGAGATTATAGATGAGCATCTTTTAAATGGTAGAATAGTAGAAAAGTATCTTTTTTTTGACACAGTTAATAAAAAGAGAGTATATAGATACGATGACCTACAATTTTTTCAAAAGCAAAAAAGAATTCTATTAAAAACAAGCCCTTTTGTTGATCCAGAAAGTTTGGATGATTATATTGCAAATGGTGGCTTTAAGACACTTGAAATTCTACTTGATAAATATGATCCTTTTAAAATATGCGATATGATAGAAGAATCTGGTTTAAGAGGGAGAGGTGGCGGTGGCTTTATTACTGGTAAAAAGTGGAGACTTCAAGCAGAGCAAATTTCTCAACCAAAATATGTTATATGTAATGGTGATGAAGGAGATCCCGGTACATTTATGGATAAGTATCTTTTAGAAGGAGATCCTTATAGGATTCTTGAAGGTATATTAATAGCAGGTTATGCTACAATGTCAAATATAGGAATTGTCTATTTAAGAAAAGAATATGATATAGCAGTAAAGAGAGTAGAGAATGCAATAAGAACTCTTTATGATAGAAAAATACTTGGCAATTCTGTAATGGGAAGACTTTTTGCTTTTGATATAAGGATAGAATATGCACCTGGTGCATACATAAGTGGTGAAGAGACAGCTTTAATCGCAGCAATTGAATCAAAAAGAGGTAACCCAAGAGTTAAACCACCCTATCCAGTAGAAAAAGGGCTTTTCAATTCTCCTACTTTAATAAATAATGTGGAGACATTTGCCAATATAAGAGAAATTATAAACATGGGGATCGAAGAGTACAAAAATATAGGAACAAAAGAATCTACCGGAACAAAGTTATTTACACTATCTGGATCTGTTAGAAATAGTGGACTTGTAGAGATGCCTTTTGGAGTTACATTTAATGAATTAATAAATGAGATCGGCGGGGGGATGTTAAAGGTCTCAAAATTAAAGGCTATTCAAATAGGTGGTGCTTCTGGCGGAATACTACCAGCAAGTTTAATTAATGAAGAGATTTCTTTTGAGAATCTTAAAAAACTTGATGCCTCATTGGGGGCTGGTGGTATTGTAGTCCTTGATGAGTTTACCTGTATTGTAGAAATGGCAAGATATTATCTTGAATTTGCTCAATCAGAATCATGTGGTTTCTGTGTGCCTTGTAGAGAGGGAACTCAAAAATTGTTAAAACTGATTGAAGATATTATTGAAGGGAATGGAACACTTGAATATATTGATAAAATAAAGAATATATCAGAGGTAATGTATGAGACATCTCTTTGTGGACTTGGAAGAGAGTCTATAAATCCAGTTATGAGTATGTTAAAATATTTTGAAGATGAGTTAATCGAGCATATAGTAGACAAGAAGTGTAGAGCCGGCGTTTGTCCAAAATTAGTTAGATATTCTATAAATCCTCAGGAATGCATTGGTTGTGGCGCTTGTAAATTGAATTGTCCTGTAAATGCTATAAGTGGTATTTCGGGACAATATCATACAATAGATAAAGAACTTTGTATTAGATGTGGTCAATGTTTTAAGATATGTCCTAAAGATGCTATAATAAGGAGTTAGAAATTGTCTAATGAGCTAATTATTTGCACAATTGATGGAAAAGAGATTTTTTGTGAAGAAGGATGGACTATTCTCCAGGCAGCAAGGGCTAATAATATTGAAATACCGGTATTATGCTATTTCCCAGATATATCTATAATAGGTTCGTGTAGAATATGTGTTGTTGAAATAGAGGGGGAAAGACTTCTTTATACAGCGTGTTCTACACCAGTTAAAAATGGAATGATTATTCATACAAAGTCAGAAAGAGTCATGAATGCAAGAAGACTGGTTATAGAGATGATGCTGAGCCAGCATTTTGGTGACTGTCTTACCTGTGATGGTTCTGGAGATTGTCTTCTTGAAAAATATGCTTATGAGTTTGGTGCTACTGGAAAGATGTTTGCAAAGGCTGAGTTTAGAGAGTTAACTCATGGCATAGATGATAGAAATCCATTTATAATTCATGATAGAGGCAAATGTATCTTATGTGGAATATGTGTGAGGGTTTGTGAACAATGGAGTCACAGGAATGCCTTATCCTTTGTTCATAAAGGTAATAAAATAATGGTTTCCACAATGTATAATAAAGGGCTTGAAGACAATAAGGAGTGTATATTTTGTGGGAACTGCGTTACTGCATGTCCTACGGCTGCTCTTTATGAAAAAAATGCAATAAGATCAGGTAGACTCCCAGAAATTAAAAGGACAAAGACCATATGTCCTTATTGTGGTGTTGGATGTGGGATTGTAGTTTATAGTAAGGATAATAAAATAGTAAAGGTTAGAGGGGATCTATCTTCACCCGTATCAAGAGGAAGGCTTTGTATAAAAGGTAAATTTGGGCTTGACTATGTTAACTCAAATCAGAGACTTTTAAAGCCATTAGTTAGAGATGAGGATGGAAATCTTAAAGAGGTTGAATTGATAGATGCTCTTTTACTCATAAAACAAAAGATAGATGAGATAATGAAAAAGAATGGGACATTTGCAGGACTTGCCTCAGCAAAGTGCACAAATGAGGATAATTTTGTGTTTCAGAAATTTTTCAGGACAATTCTAAAGAGTGATAATATAGATCATTGCGCAAGAATATGCCATTCGTCTACTGTCTCTGGATTAGAAATGACATTTGGAAGTGGGGCAATGACAAATCCTATTGAGGACATTGATTTAATAGACTGTTTCTTGATAATTGGCAGTAATATGCTTTCAAGTCATCCTGTAATAGCATGGAAAATCATAAAAAGGGTAAAAGAAGGCGCAATAATGATCTTAATAGATCCAAAAAAGAGTGGTTTATCAAGATATGCAACTTTACAACTTCAAATAAATCCTGGGTCTGATATATCATTAATAAATGCTATGTTAAAAATTATTATAGAAGAGAGAATGTTTGATACTGAGATGGTAGAAAAAAGAGCAGAAGGATTTGAAGAACTTGTAAAAAGGCTTGATACGATTAGACTTGAGGATCTTGTAAAAGATACTGGTGTGGATGAAAATGATATAAGACTTGCTTCTCGTCTCTTTGCCATAAGTGGAGCATCAGCAATCTATTATGCAATGGGGATAACCCAGCATATCTTTGGAACAGCAAATGTTATCTCACTTGCAAATCTTTCAATAATAACTGGAAAGGTAGGTCAGGGACCAAATGGATTAAATCCATTAAGAGGACAGAATAATGTCCAGGGTTCATGCGATATGGGATGTCTTCCCGGAGTTTTACCCGGCTATAAAAAAATAGAAAATAAAGAGGATAATGAATTTTTTTCTAAATTTTGGGGGACAGATATCCCACAAAAAAAAGGAAGAACACTTGTAGAAATAACAAAGGCAATAGAAGAGGGGGATATCAACTTTTTATATATAATGGGAGAAAACCCTGTTTTATCGGATCCGGATTCAGAACATGTAAAAGAGGCTTTGAAAAAGGTAGAATTTTTAGTTGTACAGGATATATTTTTAACAGAGACAGCAGAGTTAGCAGATGTTGTTTTGCCGACCACCTCATTTGCAGAAAAAGAGGGGACTTTTACAAATACAGAGAGAAGAATTCAAAAAGTAAATAGAGTAATTGAACCAATATCACCAACACTTTTAGAAGACTGGAAAATAATAACAAGATTGGCAGAACTCTTTGGGGTGGACTGGGGATATCTCTCCTGGAGAGATATATTTAAAGAGATAAGAGAATCTGTTGATATATATTCTCATATTGACATAGATCAAATAGAAAAAAAAGAATATTTATGGCCCGGAAATCAAAAGGGAGAATCAATTAAACGACTACATCAAGATCAATTTACAAGAGGGAAAGCAAAAATAATCTATCAGGAGCCTAATATTCCATATAAAACAAATGAAAAATATCCATTTCTTCTTATTATTGGAAGATTATATGAACATTATCATACTGGCACAATGACAAGAAAGATAGATGGTATTAATACATTACAACCATATTCAAAGGTATGTATAAATCCCAAGGATGCTGTAAAATTAAAAATAAAAAATGACGATTGGGTTAAAATTGTATCTGAAAAAGGGGAGATTAAGGCAAGATGTTTTATCACCTTAGATGTAAAACAGGGAAATGCTTTTATCTCTTTTCATTTTAAAGAAGCAAATGCAAATGAGTTGACAAGTGATAAAGAACTTGATCCTTTTAGTAAAATAGCAAATATGAAAGTTGTCCCAGTAAATATTATTCCTTTATAAAAAGGAACTTAGTTTACCTTAATAAAATTTAATTTTTGGATTAGTGATGGAAGAGTTAAAAGAGAAAAACGAAGATAAAAAAAAGTTCAGAGCCTTATATATTGAAGATGATCCCACTAATAGAGTTTTATTAAAAAAGATTCTTGAGCCAGAAGGAATTGATGTTATTGAGGCAGAAGATGGGCTGGTGGGACTTGAGATAGCCAAAAGAGAAAAAATTGATATTATTATACTCGATATTAATATGGCTGGAATGAATGGTTATGAAATTGCTACAAGAATAAAGTCAATCGATAAATTAAAAAATATACCTCTTGTTGCTTTTACAGCAAATGTCTTAAAGAATTCGAGGGCAAGGGCTTTAATCTCTGGATGTGATGGCTATATTCCAAAACCAATGCAAAGAGAGAAATTTATAAAAGATATAAAAGAGTATCTTGCCGGTAGAAAAGATTTTATTGAGACAGAAAATATTTCAGAACTAATTAAAGAGTATAACATAGATATAGTAGAACATCTTGAAAAGGAGATAAGAGAATTAAAAAGATTGAATGAAGACCTTAAACAGATTGATAAGATAAAGTCTGACTTTATATCAATTGCATCTCATGAATTAAGAACCCCATTAGTTACAATTATAGGATATATAGGACTTTTGTTATCAAAGAGGTTAGGGGATCTTACTTCTGATCAACTTAAAGTTTTATCTGTGGTTGATAGAAATGCAAAGAGGCTTGAAAAGATAATTAAAGATCTTGTTACCCTTTCTAAATTGGAAAATAGAAATTATAGTCTAACTTTTGAAAAAATAGATATTGTAAATACGGTAAAGTCAGTTTTTGAAGACTATGCCTTAGTTCTTGCAAATAGATGTCAGGAGGGGAAATTTTATACTTTTGGAGATATACCTTTCATTGAGGCGAATGAGGAAAAGATCGCAGAGCTTATTTCAAACTTGATGAGTAATGCTATTAAATTTACAGAAGATGGGGGAAAAATCGAGGTCTCAATTTATTATCCATCTAATAAAATCAGTAAAATTTCTGGGCTTGAACCGGAAAATTATATTGATATTCTTGTTGAGGATAATGGCATTGGAATTCCAGAATCAAAACTTTCAAAAATATTTGAAAAGTTTGTAGAACTTATAGAAATAGAGAAACATCATACATCAGAAACAGAATTTATGGGGAGTGGGACTGGTATAGGTCTTTCTATATGTAAGGTAATAGTAGAAAATCATAATGGCTATATCTGGGCAGAAAATAGAGATCCAAAAGGGACAATAATAGTAGTTATTTTGCCAGTATCTCAAACAAAAAAAAGTCCTATTTATTAGGATATATCCCAAAAACTATAGTTTGTCAAAAAGCCGCATTAACGAGAAGATATTAAAAATTTATTTTTTTAAAAATCTTTTAAATTTTTTATAAAACTTGTAAAGGATTTTCTTAAAAATTTTGTGATTAATATATAGAAATATTTTTTTATGGAGGTTTT
>Ga0209720_1003084_pt1 | contig 11775 bp, 14 predicted proteins | sample AD_JPNMR3_MetaG_FD_184426 | JGI IMG/M metagenome (GOLD analysis project Ga0209720, IMG submission 184426) | Active sludge microbial communities of municipal wastewater-treating anaerobic digesters from Japan - AD_JPNMR3_MetaG (SPAdes) (version 2) | ecosystem: Engineered > Bioreactor > Anaerobic...
AGGAGTTCACAGCCTCGATCTGTGCGGTAAACCCCTTAGGTCCATTGGCCTCGATGCTATCCAAGCGAGTGAACATCCTTACTCCAAGGTACCACCGTGGAGCCGTGAACGAGACTGTTTCCTGGAGCAGCTCTGTCCCGAACCTTCCACGAGCAGTGAACGAGATCTGACCGGAGCCGGTGGCATGGTACTTGAGCCGGCACCCTCCGGTCGGTGGCTGACGCAAGATGGCGATACCTTCCTCGTTACCTGTCGCGATAATTGATGACTCGCTCTTGATCCACATCGTGTAAGATGCGATCATACTGTGGTCAGCTCCTCTGAGACCTCATCACAGAAAGAGAGCCAGTCCTCCTCGGTCTCAATCTCTGAGGAGACGTTCAGGTAGCTCCTGACAACGAACTCACCGATGCCAAACAGCGTCTCGGCATCCATCGGTCTGCCCATCCTGTCAACAGCGCGGATCTTCCCGTAGTACGTCGCGTTGCCTTTGAGCAGGATCAGGTTGTCGAAGTTCTCCTCGCCGCTGTCCTCGATTATGACCTTGATCTCCTGCGAGCCGGAGAAATCGCCAAAGAGCTTCTCGACACGGTACTCGACCCGATGACCGGCCGCAGAGCCTCTCACGATATACTGATCCTCGTAAGATCCAGTCGCGCCCGCCACTATGAACATCGATCGACCTGTGGCGGTCTGCCTGTCCCAGGTCCGCTCGTAAGAGTACGTGATCTCTCCTGCTTTAGTGCCCGCAATATCGCCCGACTCCTGGAAGCTATGCTGCACGAAGAACTTCCCAGCGCCGGATACAGATGTCTGCAGGATGTTAGCGCCAGCGACCGCAGCACCAGCGAAGCATATACATGCCATCAGCACTGCGAAGTACTTGTATCTCCGAAAATCGATGATTTGGGGGCTCCTAGACATAGCCGGGCCCTCCCTAATTGGACTCTAGCGAGGAAGCGATACTGCGGTACGTCTCCGGCATGGTGAGTCTCAGAGACGCTTTGATGCATGATGCTTTCTGACCTATGAGCTCCAGGAGTCTGCCCTTCTCGATCTCGGCACGCGCCTCCTCTGGAGACATTTTGAGAAGCCTGGCGACGTACTGCTCTGGAGACTCGATCTTGTCCAGGTTCTCCAGCAGCGTCATGAGAATGAGTATATCCTCTATCGATAGGACGATCGCGTTTTCAAGCGTTCTGAATCGGGTCGCGAGCCATGTGAACGCGATCCCTGAGATGAGACATATCAAAAACAGAGTGGCTTCGAGAAGCATAACACCCCCCTAAAATCTGAGTTTAGCGTCCACGTATGGGAGAACGATCCCGAGAAATGCGATTATGTTGATCTTTGACCTGAACGGACTTTTTACGTTTGACATATCGCGCTCCAAAAACGATCTCTTTTGCTGTGCCTCCACATACCGGACACCGGAGTGCCGGGGAGGATGGCGATCTGGGCCGGTTGATGCACGCACACCGGGAGCAGACGAAGAGAGATACCGGCTTCAAGCTCAGTACTCCTCACTCTCTCCGGAGAGCCGGAACGACCCCAGCGGCGCTGGATGCATCGATGCCGGGTAGTTCGTGTAATCATCGACGTCGCCGACCTTTGCTATGTACGCGCCTCCGCGTTTCTGCGACTTCAGCAGATCAATGTAAGCGTTGAACGCCGAGGACCTCCCTGGCGTCGCTCTCGTGACGCTCTCAGACTCGCCGAGCGAGATTGACCTGGCGTCCCACTCCGGGAACTTCTTGATCGCCAGATCCCAGATCAGGTATGCGAGAGCGACCGCAGCCTGCTGGTCCGATAAACGGATTCCGTACCTGGAGAGGTCTATCTCGAGCCTCCGCTCTGCCTCTACGAGGTAGAGCGAAAAGTTCCCCTGCGTCCGGCTCGATGTGTTGTATAACAGCTTAGCGTTCTTGTTCTGGCCCGAGAGGGCCTCCTCCTTCGTCTGAATCGATAGCGGTGTGAACGCTCTCACAGCCTCGATCACGTCCTGCTCGGTGTACATGCTCTGATATCACGCTCCGGCTCGTTTTGGCCCGAAGATTGTATGTCTGATATCCTGCAGCACGCCCTTCCTGATCAGCTCGTCGACCTCCGGAGTTCTCGGCAGTCGGTACGCTTCCTTCTTCTTCAGGACCTGGTTGCCCACCAGGAGATCGCCCTTGTGATTCACCAGGCCCTCGGCATACTGCTGCGCTGCCAGGTTCCTGTAAGCCCTGGAGAACATCGCTATCATCACCGTCACGGTCTCGACGTTCTCTTTCTCTTTCAGGGCCTCACCGCCAGTCTCGAGCTTCTTCTTAGATTTGCCCCTGGGCATATCGGATCACTATCTGATCTGATTACAAGAAAAGAGAGCAGGAGCTCCGGAGGGGTTACGGCGACCCCTCCAGCACCACGTTCTTGATCTTTGCTATCCTGGGGGACGTTGACTTCCCGAAAGCTCCGACGGTCTTGCAGCCGAAGCATCTCCTGGTCGCGGTCAGAACGCCCTTGAACACGCCCAGAGACTGCGTCTCGACCCTGGAGATGTTCTTCGGGACGTACTCGCCGACCTCGAGCGTCTGCACGCCGCTGTATACGACAAGAGCATCATTGCCGAGCGCGTCAGATGACGCTCCAGATGCGATATCGATCACACGCTGGCCCTTGCTGTTGAGAGACGGCGTGAAATCCACGAAGACCATGTTCTGGTATGCGTTCTTGAAGTACGACTCGATGCTCTGGTTCACGTTGTGGATGAACGTGAGACCCTTCAGAGCTGCGAAGACCTTTGTGGGGTAGATCACCAGGATGTTCTTCGCCTTGGCGTGAGGCACACCGGAATACTCAGCGATGAGCTGGAGCGCCTCGACGATATCCGCCTCAGCATCCGCTGGATCATCCCATCCGCCATCTGTTGCGTCGAAGGTTGTATCAGAAGAAGCGCCGTTTACGAGCTCCTTGATTATCTTATAATCAACCACATTTGCGTAAAAGTTGATTGCATCCTGCGCCTCCGCATCCATCACCCGGGGTATGGCCTTCTCCCTGACCTCATCGTCTATGGCCCACCAGTACATGTCCCAGAAGATCCTCTCCCGGGTATGCCTGTATGTGCCCTTGCTCGGGGTTGGTATGTCCGCGTTTATCGGGGCGTTAATGATCCCGGGGTTGGACTCCCTGGTGAAGAAATCCAGATAGTCCTCGTCACGCTCGTAGTTCGGCCCCTTGAAGAACTGGAGCAGCGCCGACTCCTGAGGTACGGTCATGTCTATGAGCTCCAGGTTCCTCATGCCGTATGCGTAGGCAAGGTTGAGCCTGCCGAGATCACCCATTGTTAAAGTTCCGGTTGGCATGTTCACCTCCAAAATCTAATTCAGCTTCCTTATGTTGCGCCCTCGAGATCAGCGCCGACCTCGACGTCCAGGTAGCACGGTATGAGCTCGCCCATCTCGGTCGTTGTGACCGCCCCAAAGTTCCTGGGGTAGTGACCGATCGGCCTGCTACCGGTGGCAGCCTCTGGTGTGTCTGTCACCAGGCCAGCTGGCACCGGCGTCTCGGCCCCTGCATCCTCTGATGCGAGGTATATCGTGCTCCCCGGGGTGTATGTTGCACCCGCAACGCTTCTCACATGCACGACCGCCTTCGAGCCGAGCTTGAAGACCCTCATCTTCTGCCCAGCAGCGAACGGCTCGACCGCACCTGTTTTGGGGTCCAGCCGTGTACTGACCACGACAAAGAGCGCCAGATCGCTCGCTGCAGTGGTCTTTGCTACCCTGTTTCCAGAGCTCCCCTCCTTCAGGAGCTCGCCCTCGTAGTATGTGCCCGCGTCCGCCTCCATCAGCATCTCCGGACCGGGCGGCATGATCAGAGCCATGATCCACCTCCTAAACGGTATAACCCAGCTCCTTTGCGAGCTGAGCCGGTCTCTTGATGCCCATCGACTCCCAGTCGATCTCGTTCGTCGCTGCCTTCACGACCAGCCCGTCCTCTCTCTGGACGCGCTGCTCGCTCTGGACGCTCAGCGGGACCTTGCTGACTCCGCTTGGGGAGTACTTCACATCCTCGGACATGGCGACGAACAGCGACGGGTTCTCGAACCTGAACCTCCATGGATTCTCCCTGGCCTTCTCCCAGAGCTGCTCGGCCTCAGCCTCATTTCCGGGCTTGAGCCAGCTCAGGAATAGCTCCTTCAGGCTCTGCTCCTCAGCCCTCCTGGCCTCCTCTGCTGCAACCTTCTCGGCCTCTGCGCGGGCCGCCTCAGCTGCCTTCAGAGCCGCCAGGTCCTCCGAGAGCGTCCTGAGCTGTGCAGTCACGGCCTCGAGAGCTGCCTTCAGATCGTCTGTCTGTGTCGTCTGAGTCATATCCACCTCCTGCGATTCCTTCACAGTCATGGAGCAGTCGCTCATCTCCTTCCTCTCCTCCGGCGCCTCGATGTGCGCCTGGACTTCCTTATCTGTCATAGCACCTCCTTCAGAGTTCAAGAACAGTATACCACAATCCTTACACGCCGGTTTTGCGGGTGTTGCAACGTGATCGAACACCCTCGGACCGCGCTCGATGCGCGAGAACTTCGCTCCGGACGAGTGCTGCATCGGCCTGTCGAGGTCGATCGAGCTGCACCAGTAGCCGAGAGATGTTCCGATTGGTGTGCCGCTCCTGATCTTCGCAAGCTCATCCTCAGTGAGCTGGCTCTTGAGCAGCCTCCATGTGGCCATCAGAGCTCTCCGCTCCGGTACCGGCCTGACATCGATGATCTCGCCGATCACCGTGTCCTCGCCGAGAGACATCGTCCTGGGCTCGCCATCCGGAGATTTGGGATGATCTCCTCTGATGAGCTTCGTGCCAACAAGAGCAGGAGCATCGAGCACGAAGTCGCTGTACTCCTGAAGCGCTCCGTTGTACACCCCCTCACGCATCACGACGCCGAGAACGTGGATCTCGCTGTCGTTCTCGAAGACCACCCCCTCGCTCTGGAGGTCCGTAGACTGTGATCTCATGTTCCGTCTAGCCCAGTCCTCCATTGCGGGAGTGAGCTCGAAACCTGCCTTTCTGCATATCGAGATTATAGTCCTCAGAAGCTGTGGATCGTGCTGCCGAGCGTAGACCCAGGCAGCCTGGAGTCCCTCGAAATCGGGAACCGGCTCGCCGTCCCTGATCCGGACGTAGGGGTACGAGTAGTCGCCCCACCTCGTTCCGTCGCCTGTGACCTTCAGGTAGCACCGTTTCGCCTTCGACGGTATCGGCTTACCTTCCTCGTCTCCAGCGTACCTTCTGATCTCACGCTCTGCCTGCGCTCCGTCCCAGGCCAAGCGTACCACCTCCTTTAGCTGCCGCCCTCGAGATCCTGTATCCTGCTCTCGTGGTTCTGCAGGGTTGTGTTGATCGCAGTCAGCGTGCTGCCGATAGCATCGAGAGCGTCCTGGATATCCTCCAGCGTGTCCTGTATGCCGGTGATGTCAGAAGCCGCTGCGTCCAGGTTCTGGCGGAGCCCGGCAACGTAGTCATCAATCTTCTTCACCGCCTCGTTGAGCTTCTTTGAGCTCAGCCCCCATCTGAGCGGTTCGATACCTAAAACAGACATATTCACCTCCTACGTGGAGTAGCTCCCCACGATCTTCGTGCCCGCTGGCAGCTCTGAACCCGACCAGGTGAACGTTATTGAATTGCCGCTGATGGTGTAGTCCTGATCAGATCCTCGGACGCACCTAACACCGTTCACGAAGATCTCCTCTGTGCCGGGGATGATCGGATACGAGAACGTGAACGTCGTGGTGCTGCCGTTCGGAGCTGGTGTCGGTACCTCTCCCACAATCCGGTACTCGCCACGGACGCCGTACATCCAGATGTGAGACGCTTCGATGACAGGAGAGCCTCCAGCCCTCGGGACAACAAAGATCTCGCCGAGTATCACTCCATCCGGTATGTTCGCCTTCGTGTACGGCTGGATGTACTGCTTCCAGTCTCCAGCGCCGAGAGGGTCCTGGATTGTGAAGTTATCACCCTGGTGGACGCCTATCGTGCCGTCGGATTTGGCGTATAGCACATCCTTCCGGTAGTATACCTCGCTGCAGTTCGGTATCGTGACCTCTAGCTGGTTCTGGATGCGAACAAGCTGCCAGTTGTAGCAGTAAGATCCTGCATCCACTAACACTTTATTGCTCGGTGTCGCGGTAGGGCTGACCATGCAGCCGATATAGCCGCAGAAGAAGAATCCTCGAGCGGCTCTGCTGAGAGCCTCGATCTGTGCTGGGTTCAGAAGATCTCCTCGAGCTGGAGAGAGCAACGTGATATTAGCCATAAAACAGCCACCTCACTTTTCGTATGGACTTTTCACGAAGTATAGCGTGGTGCACCGGCACCGAGGGTGAGCGTGAGCGTACATCGTCCCGAAGCTGAACGGCTTATCCACAGGTACAATCTCGCCGTTCAATCGAGAGCATGTAGGACATGCGTTCTGCTGGTTCCCGAGCCACATCTTGAACTTCGCTCCGTTCTGGCTGGCGAAAGCGTAAGCGCCAGCCTCGTGGGCGAGATGAGTCTCTGTCCTGTAGATCCTCTTCGCGCGCTCTGAGCTAAAGAGATACTCGTTCTTGATCCGACGTGCGAACTCGTCCTCTCCAACGCCCCAGTGCTTCTCCAGGAGTTTCCGGAGCATTCTCTTGTCCGTATCCGTGAGACGCTTCACGAACTCGAGGCCGTGTTTATTGAAGTACTCCTCAGCGTACTTCGTAGTCTTCAGGAGCGTCTCGTAACCAGCGGGCGGCACGAAGAGCCCCTCGTAGCGTCGAGCGTTCTCGGCCAGGTCCTCGACGCCAAGCAGAAACGCGGCCTGCCCAAGAGACTCCTTGAAGTAGTCCCAGAGCAGCCCGTTCGAGAGCTCGAGGGCGCGCTCCAGCTCGGACCAGAGATCAGGATCGCCCAGATTAAAAGATCTGCCCGGCATGTCGAGAGTCATAGGGAATCATACTCAAAATGGCAAGATTGCCGAAATGAGTAAACCATCCGATCAGAACGTGATGTTATGATCCACTACGCAGTTTGAACCCTGCACGCTGATTTTATTCGCTCCAGTCATCTTTACTATGTTGCCCATCACGATTGAACGGTTCGTATTAGGGCTGCAGTAGATCCCAAACGAGTTACTGCTCAGTCCAGCGTCATCGATCACGTTGTTGGTGATCATGTTCATAGCGTCTCGAGCGCTGCTATGGTATACTCGCAGCATCTCTGAGTAGGACATGCTTGTTTCCAGCAGCATCGTGTTGTTCGAGAACACCAATCGATCAACGTTTTCGATGTTGCAGCCCAACCCACGTACCATGATGTTGTTATGCGCGATTACGAGATCCTTGACCCGGTAGCTGCCATACATAGACACGCTGATTGGTCTATCACCCGAGTAGTACCCGATTGAGTTGCCGATTATGCGAACGTTCCTGATATCCCTGCCACTTTCGGGCCGCATATATATCTGACACGCCGGCAGGTTATACGCCCCGCCAAGGTTGCAGTTGTATATCCCAACATCAATCCCGTCCTGAATCACGAGATTCGCGTCCCCACCCTCTTCTAACTGTGTGTTCTCCACTCTGAGAACGATACCGTTCGCCCAAAGTATGCAGTATTTGGGAGTCGCGTTATAGAGATATTTAGCGAACGACGCGAAATAACAGTTCGAGATAAATGCGTCGTTGTGGGTCCATCCTATTGCAGACAGCCCCGCGCTAAGATCTCCCTCGTAACCCTGGAATGTGCACGAGATGTACCTCACATCTGCAGCTCTGTTCTGCCAAACTCCTATACGATCGCGGCCATCGTATCTGCCAAACGAGCAGCCGTAGAACGTGGTAGGGGCCACATTCTCGATGTTGTCATCGTTATTCCCCAGCCTCACGTTCCAGAACGAATCGCAGAACATGCAGTTGTAGATGTTGATGAGCCCATGCATCGGTGTCCTGACGATATACAATCCGACAGTCAGATTCGATTGGCTCGGATTCTGGCGCGTGATCGTGATGTTCGACATTTGGAATGATCTGATCTCCTGCGTGTTCGAGCCTACCTGGAGAATCGGCGAGAGTTTCGCAGTTCCCCGAAGTTTCACCACGTTGAGCTCTGGAGAACCGCTGCTACCCGCACCCATGAGCCATACACCGTCGGTCAGGACCTGGATGGTGCTCTTGATGTCATAAACGCCTGGCAGAAGCACGATCATCTTTTTCCCGTCGTTGATCGCCTGTTGGATCTCGACGTTGTCTGCCGATCCGTCGGTGACGTAATCGCACCAAGCATACGGCCCGACGACTGCGGCGTATGCAGGCAGAGCGTCTCGGACTGCTTTCGCTGTCGCTAGGTAGCTGTTGCTGCCGGGTTTGCCGATGGAGGTCACGTATGGCAGGATTGAGATGGGGTGTCTTGCAGCTACGTCATGTCTGGTCTGGGTGAGATACTGAGTGTGATGATCCTGATCCAGATTCGAAAGATTGCCATGACTTATCTGTGCTCCATCTCCGCCATAATGATCGTGAGAATCGCCGTTTGTGACTCCCTTAGAGGTCGGAGCATAAAGCGTATCGAAATAGGATTTCAGCGTAGCCTTGATGTTGGACCACGAGAGACGCTTCGCTGCATACGAAGCCGCGCTGTCTACGAGTAGTGCCTCGTCCGCATCAACTGGTGCGGTCTTAGAAGAGAGCGCGTGGACTTCGCGGGTCAGGCTGTCCAGATTGATCTGCGAACCCAAGATCTTCGTTTTAGCCATGGGATCTCACCTGAGCCCGAACCTCACGCCCCCTCCGGAGAGCCTCTGCCTTATGGTCCGGATGGCCATCAGCTCGAGCCCGTCCGTGCCGAATTTGTCACGCCACTCGTACCGTGTCAGCTTCTGCTTCTTGTCCGGCTCGATGAGCAGGATGGCCCTCGGCCCGTATGTCTGCATGAGATGCTGTATCAGCCTCTCGTTCATCCTCGCGCCGATAACAATGTGATCCCTTCCGAGCTCGCTCGTAGATATCTCTCTCACACCCTCATCGCTCTCTGCATCCAGCACCTTCCAGCGCTGGACGAGCTTATCCGCTGTCAGATCTGGAATGCGTATCTCAGCCCCCAGGGGCAGGCTCCTCTCGTCCCCGTCCCAGGGGATGCACATCTCCCAGTCCTCGAGGGCTCTGCCAGTGAAGCTGCCCTCGGGGTCATTCTCATGAGCTCTTTCCCGATCTGGATCAGACTTGTCCACACCTACTGGCATTGTCTCACCCCATCAAGCATCAAGGGTTTCCCGGTACTGCTAACAACGGGCACGTAAAGCAAGAGTTACCTCCTATCTCGCCCTTGCGGGCGGCAATTTCCCCCATCGGGGCTGACCGACACAGAGGGCGCAGACTTGGGGAGCATCCGCACCATGTTTTGGACTGCCACGTCCAGTTCGGTTCAGTTGCCTTCAAACGGCCCTCTCGGACCTCGGCCACCCTAGTCTCCCGTTTAACTCTCCGTTTCACGCTTGGCATGCGCTACTCCTCCAAGCCCCCGGCTTCAGCCGGGGGTGGTTGACAATAGCCAAACTCTCGCAGAACCTGCACAACACGATCCATTTTGCTCTTCAGCAGCATCTCGATCCCCAGCTCAGCACCGCTCGTATAGCCGGGCATCTCTGCCCCTGCCTCTGCCATCTCCGAGTACTCAGCACGCTGTTGACCGCCATTGCCTGTGCTGGTGCCGCCCTGGAGATACTCCAGCTCTGGCAGCAGATCCGGCCGCCCAGCCCTGATGAGCATCTCCCTGTAGAGCTGCATCAGCTCGTCCTGGCTCGGAGGGAGCCTGCCCGTCTCCTCGTAGAACCTGGAGACTGTGATCGCCCCGGCCTGGTAGCTCTTCAGGCTGTGCTCGAGGTCTGCTTTGTGATCAGCTGGTGTGAGCGGCTGCCAGACGTTCTCGATCGCCCAGCCCTCGTAGCCGTTGATGTTGATGATGTACGTGAGCAAATCAGCGTATGGATCACCGCACATCTCGCGGTACCCGGAGAAGATCTTCTCCAGGTACTCCAGGAGCTCCTTAGAGGACTTCGACAGTGACGTCCCGAGCTGCTTCATCGGGTCGACCGGTACGAGTGCATCAACGATCTCCTGGATGAAGTAGTGGTCAGCCTCCGTGGGGTTCAGAGCGACCTTCAGGTCAGGCCACTCGAGCTCTATGTCCTCGGGAATCACTATGCGGGAATCCTTGCCCTGCCGTCTCGCCAGCTCCTCGCCGTACTGCCACCACGGCGAGTACTGAGAACCCGGATCGCCCCCACCACCGAGACCGAGATCGTCCAGCTCCCCACCCGCGCGCTTCACCTTAACGATCATGTTCGGGCTGCCGCCCCTGGAGATCGTCTGGTTGAGAGACATCCGGCTCAGGTTATGGCTCTTGATCGTAGCCATCAGGCCCGCCAGGTAGCTCCGGCCCTGAGGGTCCGTAGCCCTCGGGTCCTGGATATAAAACACGTTCTCAGGAGGGATCTGGCGCGGCTCTGAGCCAGGGCTCTGCGTCTGGAAGAACAGGTACCTGCGCTGCGGCTTGTCATACACGATGCCGGGCAGTAGCCTGTCCAGTATGAAATCCTGATTGCCGATGAATTGCTGAGGGGCCCTGCTGAAGCTGTGCGGCGGCAGCATCTCCCAGTAAACCGGCACGGTCCATTTACCGACGCGGCCCATGGCGATCTCGTGCACGTCCCACCGATACGCCATGAGGTGCTCCCAGGTTGCCGGGATCTTCTTCTGTATCTGCCAGGTCTTGTTGAATTCCCAGAGCTTGTTAGTGATCTCGCGCTTGATCTCCACCTCTCTCTTCTCCGAGCCGTTGAAGTCCTCTGGCGGGATCACCTTAAACCCCCAGCCAGCGAACGCCATACGCTCGACGGCTGTGAGATTTCGGCGCACGTGGATGTGCTCCAGGATCGCGCGGATATCGGATATGGACTCGTCAGATACTATGCGGTCTGCAGTCGCCAGTATCGGATAGCCGGTGCCGAAGAGCGGCAGCTCGCTCCGCTCAGCATCGCTCTTTTTCAGAATCGGACGCTTGATCGCGTCCATCAGGTTCCTGATCCGATCAATAATCATGGCTGACTTGTCTGGCCCAGTCAGTGCTGGACAGTTTGAGCACGAAATGGACATCGAGATGGACAGTAAAGGTGTCGCCGGACAGAACCGCAGTATTCCCCTCTCGGAAGTTTCAGTTCCCTTTTCATCGGGATTCAGAACAGAAGATCCTCACGGTTTCCTGCGGATTCTTAGCTGCCCGACCCACTTATCTCTCCGCTGAGAGCCTCCTCCGATACGCAAATCGCGACCAACCACGGTGCTCATCGTCCCGGGGCCTCTGATATATTAACAGTCCACACCAGGGACAGAACGTCCCGCTTCGGAGCCTCCAGAGGATTATCCTGTTACAGGCGGGACAGACATAGTCTATGATATCTAACCGGCTCTCGCCCCGTACCTCCTTCCATCGGAGAGATCGGAAGGGGCCTTCGGAGCTTTGAGGCGGCTCCGGTCGCGCTGGATGTGACATCTCCAGTGAGATGTTTGTGAGACGTTACACTTAAAAAATGTATCGGTATCTGTCGATATACTTTTCCGGCGGATCCGGTCGCGCTTGGAGAGGTTTCAATCCTAATATCACGCGGTGGAGACCCCGGCATTCATGCCGGGGAGGAGCCGCGTCCTCCAAGAGTTGAACGCCAGAAACTTACAATCCGATGGGCGGGCGTTCTGGCACAACCGCTTCCCATCG
>Ga0209720_1003089_pt1 | contig 11762 bp, 3 predicted proteins | sample AD_JPNMR3_MetaG_FD_184426 | JGI IMG/M metagenome (GOLD analysis project Ga0209720, IMG submission 184426) | Active sludge microbial communities of municipal wastewater-treating anaerobic digesters from Japan - AD_JPNMR3_MetaG (SPAdes) (version 2) | ecosystem: Engineered > Bioreactor > Anaerobic >...
GGCTGCTACAAATACTTTGTTTTTTTGGTGAATGATAAATAATTGAATTTTCTTTTAAATTATATTGTCCTATATTTACATCAACCAATGTTTTACCTTTTTCATCACTCTCTTTTGAATCTTTTAAAATGATATTAATTACTCCAAAAAAAGCATTAGCACCATACATTACTGAACCAGCACCTCTTAATACTTCTATTCGTTCTATTGCATTCATTGGAATACCAAGTTCATAACCAAGCGAAGTTTCCATTGTTACACCATTGTTTAATGTATGTCCATTTAATAATACTAAAATTCTTTTATTATTATCACCGCTAATGTGCAAACCTCTTATTATGCCATATTCATTATTTCTATCACTTGAATTATAAACACCAGGCACTATATCCAATACTTCACCTATTGTTTTAAAGCCATACTTTCTAATTTCTTCACCTGTAATTACAGTAATAGCAGCAGGTGCTTCACTTATTTTCTGCGCTTTTTTGATGCGGAAATTACTACCTGCTCCTGTATTGCAAAAAATTCTTCTTCCATCGAATAGCGAGTTTCTGAAAATAAATCAAATGATAAAATCAAAAGAATGAAATAAATTATTAGATATGAACGCATTTTACACCTCCTCTTTTAAATTAAAATTCTTACCCCATTATATATATTGAATTTTAAAATTTTATTGATAAATCAAAAGCATGTTTATCGCCTAAATCACCATAAGTTGAAAATGCATAATTAATCATTAGATTTTTAATATACTTCAAATCATAAGGAATTTTGTAGCCAATACCAAATGATAATGAATTATTTGCATCATTACGAAAATCTCTGCCTGTTCGTAATATTAGATTTTTATTTATTTCAAATTCTAACCCAGTATTAAAATATAAATTATCACCAACTATTTTTGTTATTTCTATTCCTAAATTTGTATTATGTTCTTTTATTTCAAATGGCACTCCTATACCCATTTTAAATGATAACGATAAATCTTCTTTTTTCTTATTGTATTTCAAACTACCAAATAAATTTGTAATCATAAAATTTAAATTTATTCCTTTGCCTTTTAAAAATAATGACCAATCTGTTGTATATGTTTTTGCTTTATAAGTGTCAATTTTTGAAACAATGTATTTTATGCTGCCACCATAAGATACTATAAAATACTGATTTTCACTAATATTTAAACTCTTCTTAATTTTATGTGCAATTGAATAACTTAAACAAATATCCTGCATTTCATAAGAACCATTTAAAAAATAATTATAGCGATTACCACGATTTACTGTTGTTTTTTCTATATCACTGATTGTTAAATTTTTTATATTAAAACCCATTGCTGTGTAATTATCTATTTGTGTTAGATATGCAAAATAATAATATTTTAAATCCTGATAAAGTATTTGATGTGTAAAATAAAATTCTGGTTCTAATGAATATACTGTTGCTGCTGGATTAAAGTGCAATGCTTCAGCACCATTTGTTATTCCTGATACTGCGCCTCCCATTCCTATACTTCTTGCTGTTGGCAATAAATCTAAAAATAAACCACCAACAGTTCCTCGATTTGCACTAAATAATATTGAATAACATATTAAGAAAATAATACAAATAAATATCTTATTGAACATTTTATCGAATTATTCCTACTTTCTTAACTATTGTATTTCCATTATATTTTATAACCACAAAATAAATACCACTTGCTACATCTTCATTATTATTATTTTTCCCATCCCAAATATATAACCCATCACTTGCTCTATAAATATTTGTTCGAACTAATTCACCAATAATATTATAAATTTTTATATCAACATTATCAGGTAAACTTCTATCAATTATATTGTCATTATTTGTATCAATGCCAAGGTAAATTCCGCCTTCTTCTGTTCCTCTATCAAATGGCTTACCTGTCATTAAATTGCCATCTTCTGGTATAAATGGATTTGGATATATTATTATATTATTTACAGATGTTGCTCGTAGCAATCTTCGTAATGCAATTGCATAATTAGATAAATGTCGCATTTCTGCTTTTATATATGGTTTACCATTTTCATAACCATATTCATAATTTTTTCCTATTTTTATTACCTGTCCACCTGGTTGTGCAGCATTTGTTATTTCATACCATTTTGTATCAATTAAATTCAAATAATATATTCCATATTCTGTTGGTTTTTTTGTTGATTCATCAAAAATATATTTTAATTCAAACGAAATAAGAAAGCCACTATCAATACTAAATAAATCACTTAAATCAATAAATGAACCATTTTGAAATTTTAAAATTTTGAATGAAATATAATTTATATCACTTAAATCTGGAAAATAATCCTTGTTTGAATTATGTATTAAATTTGTATCTGTTTTTTCTACTTGAACATATATATCATTTTTATAATATTCTGGCGCTGCTGAACGATAATCATTATCTAAATTAAGTTTAATTGCAATTGTATCATAGTCACCTGCTTTATTATTTATTTTCACTGTAAAATTTATTTCTTCATTATTTGTCTTGTGTATTAAAATTGGTGTATCTCCAAGTAGCCCAATATTAACTATCTGACTATCACTTATTGTTTGCTGAACAACAACAAAAATCGAAAAACTACTTGTTTCAGTATTTAATGCTCTATCAACTATTTTTAATTCAAAATAATTTTCTAATTCAGGTAATAAAAGATTTATTTCTATTTTTATTGAATCTGATGATAATTGCGTTATTACATAATTTGTCTTTGTATCATTATTTATCATTAAATAATAGAAATTTTTTTCTCTTACATAAATTGTTATTGTTTCATTATTTGTATTTACCATTGAATCCATTACTATTGTTATTAAAGGCTTTGAATAATCAAGCACAAAATAACCTATATTCGAAATATTATAATTTCCATAATCATCTGTTGTTATTACTCGATAATAATATGTATCTTCTATTATTAATTGATTTGCTTCTGGAATTGTTATTTCTTTCATTGTTGTAGTTTCTGAAAAAACTAATTGCTGAAATGTTTGTTGTCTGCTTAATTGAAAATTATAATTTGTTACATCAGATTTTAACTGCCATTCAAATGTTGGTGTTTTATCTGATGTATAAATGCCTAAATCATCATATACAATTCCCTGTACAAGCCCTACCAATGTTGCATTAACATAAGTATCTATTTCAAATTTATTGACATTACTTATTCCTGTGTTCCCTAAATAATCTTTAACAATTATTCTCCAATAAAATGTACTCTCTTTTAAACCAGCATAAGTGCATGAATTTGTTGTTGAAATAATTGTATCTAAAAATATTGATGCTTGTGAAAATAATGTATCACTGCAAAATTCAAATTTATATTCCACTAATTCTAAAACATTATTACAACTAAATTCTATTGTTGTATCATTTAATTTTTGATTATTTGGTGGGTTAAATACTTGCGGTATAATTGCTGTAAAATCAAATCTTATCAAATGGTATTGATTTGATGTTAAAGAAAAATTATTTGAATCTATTGCAACAACACGCCAATAAAATGTGTCTTCTGTATCAATATATTGTCCTAACACATCATATAAATAAATAAATGTATCATTAACAATTTTATAATAAACATAGCCAGAATCAAAAGTTTCTCTAGAGGAAAATTCAAATCTATATACGATTGAATCACCATAAGTATTTTCCCAGATAAATAATGGATTATTATTATTTGTATCTGTATTATTTATTGGACTTATTAAATTAAATTTATTTATTCCTTTTATTACAAAATAACTTACTGGTGATGTTGAAATATTTGTCGCTGTATCAATACTGATTATCTGAAATGCATAAGTTCCACTCTTTGTAAAATATGTTGGTAAATATAAACTTGATACTGTTGTATCAATTGTAATTATTAAATCTGTATCACCTGCTGCTGTTATTTCGTATAAATAAAATTTATTATATAATTTATTTATTTCTGTCCACTTAAATAATGGTCTATAATTATTTGTTTCTGACCAATTTTCTGGATTTATAATTGTTGGCGTCGCTATATATGTGTCTATTATAAATTTATTATATGTTGTTGAATCATAATTACCTGCTGTATCTATTGTTGTTATACGCCAATAATAAGTTACACCTGAACTGCCAGCATTTAAACTATCAGATAAAATATAATAATCAATATATTGAACAGTATCCTGCAAATAAATATTTGTAAATTGTGAATTTGTCGCAATTGTTAATACATAATATTTTGCATCAGATACTAAATTCCATCTAAATATTGGTCTTACATTATTTGTTTCATTATTATTTTCTGGCGATAATAATGTGCTTCTTCCTACACCTGTATCAATTATTATACTATCTGATTCTTCTGATAATTCTCCATAATTACCTGCATTATCTCGTGCTCTAACTTTTATTTTAACATAAGAATCACTTTTCAAATCACTTCTTGTTATAATAATATATGTATTTGGGGTTGTATTATAAAATTCAAAAACTGAACTATCAATTGAATAATAAACTTCATAATACAATAAATCACTTATACCAGCACTTTGCCAATTGAAACGAATATTTGTATCATTATCATAAGCCAGCGTTAAATATGTATTTTCATCTGAGTGATACGGTTTTGAAATTTGTGGCACTCCACCTGTATCAACTGTTATCCAGATTGATGAACTCGAATATGAACTTACATTCCCGGCTAAATCAATTGCTTTCACTCGAAATCTATAACTTTTTCCATTTATTGCATTTGTATAGGTATAATTCTTTTCTATTGTCGTGCCTGCATATACATAGCCAGGTCCTGCATCTACATCTACTTGATAATATACTATATCAGTTTGTGAATCACTCCATACTATATTTATAATTGTATCAGTATCATAATAAACATTAAAAACTGAATCACTATGTATTGGTTGTCCTGGTGCTATTATTATTGTATCAATTTTTATTATGTCTGAATATGTTGTATCACTTTTATAATTAAAATTATCAACAGTCCTAACACCTATTGCCACTGTTGATGTTTTATTATCTATTAAAACATTATAAGAATTTGCTGTTGTAGTGTCTTTAAAAACATAACCCGCACCTGTATCAACATATATTTCATTATGATGTCTATCTGTTGAATATGAATTCGTCCAGAAAAAATTCGCATAATTGTCATTATCATAGCCACTATTTGCTGATGGTGCATTTACATCATTGTGATATAAATTAACTACTGGTGTTGGTGGATAAGTATCATATATTATTACTGAACCTGGAATTGTAGTATCATAATTACCTGCTAAATCTCTCAAATAATATGTTCCTGTTATTGTATCACCATAACGAATTGTAAAATTATCATCTAAAAAATAAATCACTAATTTTGTATCAAATTCCCAATATATAGTTATATTTGTTTTTATTTTATGATTTCCTGAAAATGAAAAATAAGTATCAATTGTTGCAGCACTTATTCCACTACTATCTATTGCTTCACTAAAATATATTATCATTGTATCATAAGCAGAAATATCTGTGTTTGTATCATCATTATTTATTATTTCTATATTTGTAATAAATGGATAATTTCTATCTATTTTAACCAATTCTGAAACATCAGAAAATTCACCATTATTGCCAGCATTATCATAAGCCATTATTTTTATTTGAACTGTTGAATCTGTTTTAAAATCACCTATTATATCTATATCTGTATCATTTGATAATGTCGTATCATAAAATATAAATTCACTATTATCAATGCTTACATACACAGCATACCATAGTAAATCAGCCATATTTAATGCTTGCCAGCGAAATGTTATTATTGTGTCATTATCAAAATTTGCTTTTAAATTTGTATCACTATCATAATGATATGGTTTATTTGGTTTTAATACATCACCTGTATCACAAATTATTGTTATAGTATATTTTGTATCACTTCTATTTCCTGCTAAATCAATTGCTATTATTCCAAATTGATATGCTATATTATGTTCACAATTTGAATAAGAATAATTATTTAATGTTGTAGTATCTATATAAATAAAACCATTGCCACTATCTACATATAATTCATAATAATCTATATCAGTTTGCGATTCTGTCCAACTTAAATTTGTTATTGTATCTGTATCATAAAATATATTAAAAACACTATCACTATGAATAAATGTAACTGGTGGTAATACAATTGTATCTATTTTTATTTCATTTGAATATACTGTATCACTTATTAAATTACTTCTATCAACTGTTGTAATAGCAATTATAATTGTATTTGCTTGATTTGAAACCTGAACATTTATAAAATTATAAATTGTTGTATCATAATATTTTAATCCGCCGACTGTATCTACATATATTTTATAATATGCTGTATCAGTTGATATTGAATGTTGCCAACTAAAATTTATTTGTGTGTCATTATCATAACCATTATTTGCTATTGGCTCATTTATATCTTGATGAATTAAATTTGTTATTGTATCTGGTTTATAAATATCTGTGATAATTATCGAACCTGCAATTGTTGTATCACTATTGCCACCTAAATCTGTTAAATTATTTGTTCCTCTTATTGAATCATTATATTGAATTGTGAAATTACTACCTAATTGTATCCATAATCCTGTATATGTATCACTCCAAACTATTTTTTGAGCGTTATTAAATTGATGATTATTACTTAATATAAAATATGAATCTAAATTATTTTCTGTTATTGGACTTGTATTCATTATCTCACTAAATGAAATAATTATTGTATCACCTGCTGATAAATCTGTATTTGAATCATTATTTATTACATTTACGGATGTAATATATGGTGCTTGAAAATCATACATCTGACTTGTTTCTATTATTATATTATTTGCTATATTCGTTTCAGCATAATCAGATATTTGTAATATTACAATTGTGTCATTTCTTATATTAAATAAATTTGACAATCTTATTATAACGCTTAAACTATCAGATGAATATATGATATTTGTTATATTATTATTTACTTGATAATTTGCTGGATTTATTGCTAAATCATAATTTATTATTTTATTAAAATATATTTTTAATGTTTGACTAAATGTATCATTTGAGCCTGATGGCATTACTTCTGCCATTAAAACATCTACAATTTTTGTATCAATTATATTTTGCGGCAAATTAAATAATTGAACATTTGCATTATTCAAATCTTTTATTTTGTTGCTTGTTAAATTAAAATTATATGTTTTTATATTTATTGAAAAATCAAAATTTAATCTTATTTCTGTATCACTTAATATTGTGAGATTTATTGGATTTCTATTATTTACAATAAAAGAATCTATTTGTATTTCATAAGTTGCAATTGGCACATTAAATAAAACATCTATTGTTCTTAATCTTGAATCATAATCAGCATTTAAAAAAACTAGTTCTATTATTGGTCCTGCTGTATCCTGCAAATAACCATAAGAATTCAAATTTATTGAATTATTATTTGCATCAGTTAATGAAGTAATTTTAAAAGAGTGTGTATCATTATGCCGACAGGTAAAATTTGTGCCAACTCTTATTTCTAATTTATTTGAAGTTAACCAATATAATAATACATTTGAACCTAAATTTCTATTTTCAGAAATTAATATTGTATCATTCAAATCAGCATAAATTCCATTAACTAAAATTGATGTATCCATTTCTTCTGAAAATATTATTGTAAATGTATCACCTTCACTAATTGTTGATGATGTATCATTATCTGTAAATATTATTGAACTAATTAAAGGTTGTGCATTATCAATTACATAACCATAATTTATTGATATTGTATTTCCATATATATCTTTCACCTGTGGTGAAATTATTATCGAATCACCATTATTTATGAATGCACCAGCACCTAATTTGATTGTAATCATACTATCACTATTTTTTACTAATGTCGCATTACCATAGGTATCAGTTGGATTAGAAAAATAAAATGAAGATAATGTTATTAATCCAGTGTCCATTCTTTCTGAAAAAATAAATACAATTGAATCACCACTATTAAATGATGTATAAATTGTATCATTATTTATAAATTCTATACTTAACAAATGTGGTGAAATACTATCATATAATATTTGTGAATATGAACTAATTGCTGGATTATTATAGGTATCACATAATAATTGTGTTAGATAAATTGTGTCATTAGGTAAAAAATAATAATTTTCTGGTATTGTTATTATTAAGGTTTCATTATTATCATAATAATTATATTCTGTTATTGTTCCAAATGTTCTTCCATTTGGTAATTTAATATTGTCATTAATTTCATTAATTAAAAATTGTTTTATTGGTTCACTAAATTGAAATACTATTGAATCACCTGGACTAAATGTTGTATTTGTATCATTATTTATTATATATACATTTTTTAATACAGGACCAACATTATCCAGCACAATCTTTGTTTCACTTGTTGTATTAAAATGTCCTACTAAATCAAATATACTTGTATGCATTTGCAATCCATCATTATTCACTATGTTTACTCCTACATCTAATCCAATTTCTAAAATATTATTATTTCGCCAATATAAAACTGGATTATTTCCATAAGTATCGCCTGCTCCTACAATTAATATCGAATCTGATATATTTGATGAATTAAATGTTTCTGTATCTTTTATTGGTTCTGAAAAAATAATTATTAAACTATCACCTGATGAAATACTTGTATTTAATTGATTTGTATCATTATTTAAAAAGTAAAGAGTAACTATATATGGACTATCAATATCTGTGATTAAAATTTCTTCAAAATAAGTTGCTGAATTCTTTAATAGCGAATTATCTTTTATTAAATTTGTTATGGCTATTGTATCAGATAATGGAATTAATGAATCTAAAAAATTAATATTTAATGACCTGCTATCATTATAATAAATCGTATCAATTGATTTTGAAGAATTTATTATATTTGTTTGAATTGTTTCTATATATATTGTTTCTGAAAATTCAAGTGTTATTATTCTATTTGTTGAATCTAAATTATGATTTACAAAAACATTTATTGGATAAACTGGCTCTGTATCATATAATATTAAATGTATTGTTGTATCAATTTCATTCTGATTTATATCTTTTAAACCATTTATATAAAATGTATCACCATCAGAAAAATTAAAATTATTTCCAACTGAAAATAATAATTTATTATTTTCAAGCCAGACTATATTTATATTTGAACCAATGCTTTTATTATTATCTAAAACAATTGTATCATTAAGATTAGTATAATTACCATCAGGCAAAATACTGGTATCCATTATTTCAGAAAATTCAACTATAAAAGAATCACCTGCATTTATATAAGTCGTATAAGTATCAGCATTTTGAAAATAAACTGCTATAATTCTTGGTCTCGCTGTTTCATAAAAATTTAATATTTCTGATAATTCTGAAATATTACCATATACATCACGCAAAGAAGTATTTAGATATACTGTTTCATTTGAAGTTATTGTAAAACCATTCGTTAATTGAATAGCAATTTTAGTATAATTGTCAAACCACGAATAAATAGGATTTATTCCAAATGTATTACCTGATATAGTCAGAAAAATATCATTTACATTAGTAAAACTTGTGGTTTCTATTTTACTGCTAAAATAAAAATTTATCGTGTCACCAATTGAAAATATCGTGTTACTATTATTATAATTATTATTTATATGTGAATATCCAATTATTCTTAATGTATCACTGAATATTTTAATATTATATTGATTTGCTAAATAATTTTGCGTTGCACTATTAAAATTAATATCACCATAAATTGTTAAATTGCCCAATGTATCATTAGCATAAATTACAGGAAAAATTTCTGTATCGTTTAAAAAAATAGTATCAGATAAAAGCCAATATGTATCACCATTATATTGATTTATAAGTTGTAATGTTTCACTGCCCGAAACATAATTGGTTAAATCTGTTGTAAAATCCGCTGATGAATAAAATTTTAAATAAACATTTGTAATTTGTGTTGAATCATTTATTACAGCAATAATTTTGTATATTGAATCAGCATATTCATTTGTTGAATATGTTAAATCAGGTGTATTATTGTTATTTAGTATTGATAAACTTAAAATATAAGGCGGTACTTCATCTATTCTTATTAGCATTCCTGTTTGTTCTGAAATAAATATTGGTGAAATATAACTTGATATATTATTTCCACCTTTATCTGTTCCTGTTAAATAATATACAATTTCATCATTATCAGCAAATCGTGATAATGGTAATAAAGCGCTAATATAATAACTATCACCACTATTTGCAATTATTGATATTGCACCAGTTTCTATTTGACCTGTTATTTTACTTTTTGCTACTAAATATAATTTTGTTGTATCTATTGCTACATTTTCCTGTAAATAAACATATATATATGTATCATTCTTTCTGACAAATATTCCACTATCAATTAAATTAGCAAGAATTATTCGTGGTGGTTCTTCATCTAAATAATAAATATATGAATTATTCCAATCAAGCAAATTACTATCACTTAAATTTGATGTTAAAACATTGCCATCAATTGAACTATCTGATGGTTCTTCTGAACTTCCATTTATATTATCACGACCTGAAATATAAAATCTTGCGATTGTATTTGAACCAATATTAGCAAGCGGTAAAATTGCTGATGCATAATAATATGGTGTATCATAAACAATTGTCATTGGCACTGTATCAAAAATATTAAATATAAATGAATTTGGATTATTATTAAAGCCAAAATGAAAATATAAATTTTCAGATGATAAGCCATCATCTTCTAATAACTTGATTGTTATAATAATATTATTTCTACTTACTGGTGAATAATTTGGCGGCGTATTATATAATTCAATTATTATTGGTCCTGCTGTATCAACATAAACTGTTTTTGTATCTGATGGTAAACTATATTGCGAATCAGAAATATCAAATGCAACTATTGTATATGTATAATAGTAGCCATTTAATAATTTTGAAGCATTCAAATTATTTGTATTATTATCTGACCAATAAATAAATGAATAATCTGGAATTCCAAAAGTTACTGTTTGTGAAATTGTATCAATTACTATTCCTTCATTATATAAAGTATTTATATCAAGATTTGAAAAATAAGTTCCTTCTTTCCTGAAAACTAAATATTTTACTGTGCTTATACCAGTTTGACCTGCATCTGCATCACTTCGCAGTGTTGACCATTTTAAATCAACCTCTCCACCTGCATCATTTATTGCATAAACTAAAATTGGTTTATTATCTGCTATTGGTGCAAATGATTTTTCCGCTATTACTATTTTTAAAGTTATAAAAAATATTATTAGAAAAAAAAATAAATTTTTCACTTCTTTTTTATTTAAGTTTTTCTAAATAGATTTTTGCCCAATAATATAGATGACGATTATTTTCATTATCAGTTGAAATATTTTTTCTTAATAAAGTAAAATATCGTTTTGCTGATTCTTTATCGCCAGTATTATATGCCGCTAATCCTGCTAAATATAGTATTTTTCCATCTGCATTATTATTTTTTACCAATTCATCTACTTCACTTAATAATTGTGAATATTGCTTTGTTTTAAAATATTTATTTAATTTATTAAATTGTGAATTGGAATAATCATAATCATCTTCCATTATCCGACTTCTTTCAGGTTGTGGTTTAGGTTGAATTACTGGTTTTTGAACTGCCTCTTGTGAAGAAGCA
>Ga0209720_1003092_pt1 | contig 11755 bp, 10 predicted proteins | sample AD_JPNMR3_MetaG_FD_184426 | JGI IMG/M metagenome (GOLD analysis project Ga0209720, IMG submission 184426) | Active sludge microbial communities of municipal wastewater-treating anaerobic digesters from Japan - AD_JPNMR3_MetaG (SPAdes) (version 2) | ecosystem: Engineered > Bioreactor > Anaerobic...
CTCAGCAAGTCGTCTAGTTGTTGTTGTATCTTTTATACCCTCTTTTTCCAGAGTAGCAATTTTGTCTTTAATATTCTGGATGGTGCGATCCTCCATTGTTTTATAGTCACGCCTCATATTACAGTGAACAAGATTAAAGGCCTGGTTTATTCCGCTAATTATCAGGATCACTGCTACTATGATTATAAGAGAGAGATATTTTTTCATTTTTACACCCTTATGGTCTACTGTGCTTAAATTTTTGCAGATTTAAAATTTTTGTCAAGAGTTAAACCTCTTTAATATATCTTTAGATATATTAAAGAGGCCGCTCAATGTTTAAATTAAGATTTATTTTTCTTGAAAAGAAAAAGCATTTTTTTTATTATAACTCAATGAATTCTAAATTTGTAATTAATTATTTATTTCTATTGCTACTTTTTATTTCCTGTCTTTCTCAGGGTAAAGTAACAGAAGATGGGAGGATTCAATATATAAATAGGAGGTATTATTTTTCTATAGATCTTCCCTCATCATGGAGCAATTATTCTGTCTTTGAATATGATGAGATAGTTGAATCTGATATAAAAGTAAAGGCTATATATTTTGCTCTGCCAACAAGATCAAGAGATTGGGCAGGCTCTGTTTTGCCAGAGGGCTTTGCTCCTTTGTTTTATATCAGGATTTTTAATGTTAAATCATGGGAACTCTTTGAAAGGAGAAACAGCTCAAATAGGCTTGAACTTAATTATTATAATAAAAAGATTGGCAGCTATGGTGATAAGGTTTACATGGTAAAATATATAAATTCATTGCCTGTAGATCTCTATTTATATGCAAGGGATATTCCACAGATAATTTCATCATTTAAAGCTGGGGATTGAAAAGTTCCATTTTTGTGTAAACTAATAATTTAATAAAAAAGAGTTGAATTGCTTTATACAATTGCTTTATAGTAAGACAATTTTTATAAAAGGAGCTTATATATGAAAAAATTTTTAGCAGTAACAATATTTCTCACATTATTGCCTGTCGTTGTTTTTGCACAGAGTGCCACTTCTGATGGTAGAATAGTTGTCCCAAGAGAAAAAAATGTTTTTGCTAATCCATCGGATAATGAGTTTATTGGAAAAATTGGAACAGGCTATGCCGCTGATCCTGGTAAGTTTGGACTTGATGTGAGTTTAAACTATATCTATAATCTTGATCCTGTTTTTGTCTTTGGTCTTGAAGGTGATTTTTTCTGGGTGCAATGGAGCAATAAACTGGAGGATGTAAATGCAGGAGGATCTGTAAATGGCTCTTTAAAAGCAGAGACTAATCTTTATACTTTTCCATTTTTTGCAAATGCTCAGGTGAGATTGCCTTTTCTTAAAGAAAAGCTTTTCTTTGAGCCTTCATTTACCATAGGATTGGGCTATGCCTTTATGATTTTAGATTACTCATCAGATGAAGATAGTGGCACTGATTTTTATAGTGGATATGCGTGGCAGGCCTATGCTTCTGCAGCATATAAACTTGTGCAAAATTCTGCAGTTGATTTTGTTCTTGATCTTGGGTACAGGGGGATTCATCCTGATAAAGATAATGTTGAAATTGACATGTCTGGTTTTATTGCAAGAATTGGAGTTAGGCTGTATATATAGTTTTAATAATTCTATTGGGAGTTTTGTATGAGAAAGATCTTTATCTTAATTATTTCTGTTGCATTGCTTGCTTTTTCATCCTGCAAAGAGGAGAATAAAAAGATCCGCATTGGAGTTTTACCTGTTATTGATACACTACCCCTTGTGGTTGCACAAAGTGAAAATATTTTTAAAGAAGCAGGTGTAGATGTAGAGCTTGTGAATTTCAATAGTGCTCTTGAGAGGGATGCTGCTCTTGCCTCTGGAAACCTTGATGGTCAATTTTGTGATCTGGTTGCAGCTTTATTGCAGATGAAAAGTGGTGTTGATATTAAGATAGTTCTTGAATCATATCATACCTCTCCTGATAATATTGTATTTGCTTTGCTTGCTTCTCCCAATTCACAGATTAAGACAATAGGAGATATTGGCAACAATGAGGTTGCAATATCTATTGGCTCAGTTATTGAGTATTTTTTGGATAGGATTCTCCTTTCAAATAATTTAGATCCATCAAAGGTGAAGAGAGTTGAAGTAAAGGCAATACCTGTGAGGATGCAGATGCTAATGTCTGACTCTCTAAAGCTTGCTCTTTTGCCGGAGCCTCTTGCAAGTAAGGCAATAAAGGGCGGTGCAAAGCTCATTGCTGATGATAGAAAACTTGATACAAGTGCAACGGTTATAGTATTCAAAAAGGATTTTATAGAAAAAAATTTACTTGTTTTAAGCAAATTTCTCATAGCCTATAATAGGGCTGTGGAAAAGATAAATAAAAATTCTGAAAGCTATAAAGATCTTATGGTCTCTAAAATAAATTTCCCAGTAGATCTTAAAGAGAGCTATAAGATTCCTTTTTATAAATCTGCAGCTCTTCCTTCTGAGAGGGATATAAAAATGGTAAATGATTGGCTTCAGCAAAAAGGTATGATATCCCAGACCTTGGATTATAAGAGCATAACATGGTTTCCGGAGAAATTATAAAAGTCCATTCCCTTTCAAAAAAATTTTCAGGCATCAATGTTCTTGAAAATATCAACTTTGCAATTAAAAAAGGGGAGTCTCTTTCCATAATTGGTCCATCTGGATGTGGTAAAACAACTCTCCTTTACATAATAGGTGGATTGTTAAGACCTGATGCTGGTCAGGTTCTTATTAATGGTCGAGAGGTTAAGGGAGCAAAGGATGATGTTGCCTTTATTTTGCAAGACTATGGATTGTTGCCCTGGAAGACTGTTAGGGAAAATGTTGAGCTTGGCCTCAAAATTAAAGGTGTGGAAAAAACCACAAGGGATGCACTTTCTCTAAGGGCTCTGCAGGAGCTTAATATAGAAAAATTAAGTTTGAGGTTTCCCTCTAATTTAAGTGGAGGAGAAAAACAACGAGTGGCAATAGCCCGTGCTCTTGTCTCTTCACCGGAAATTCTTTTGATGGATGAGCCTTTTTCTTCTCTTGATACTTTGACAAGAGAAAAACTTCAAAATACTATTAAAACTATACAGATTGAAAAAAAACTTACCATGGTAATTGTAACTCATAGCATTGAAGAAGGTGTATTCCTTGGAGATAAGATTATAATAATGAATTCTCATCCCGGAAGAGTTGAGGTTATGATTGAAAATAAAAATAGAAGATCTCTTGATTTTAGAGGCTCACAACACTTTTACAAGATCTGTAATAAGGTTAGGGGGATAATAGAAAAAGGTGAAAGAGAATAATTCATTTTTGAGCATTTTTGTGACGCTGGCTGCTTTTTTTATCCTATGGAAGCTTATTGCTGTGCTTATGTCCAGTCCAGTTCTTCCTGAGCCAGAGCTTGTTCTGCTCAGGTTTGTATCTGAGCTATGGACTTCTGCCTTCTGGTATCATTTTCTTATCAGTCTGCGACGTGTTTGCATAAGCATTTTTATTGCCTGGATTATTGCTTTCCCAATTGGTGCTATTGCAGGATATAGCAATACTATGAACAGAATAGTATCCCCCATTGTTTATATGGCCTATCCTATACCAAAGATGGTTTTGTTGCCTGTAATTGTCTTGCTCTTCGGCCTTGGGGATGTTTCTAAAATTGTGCTTATTACACTTATTTTATTTTTTCAGGTTTTAGTGTCCACAAGAGATGGTGTCAGGCTTTTAAATCCGAGATATTATGATTCTGTAATCTCTGCAGGAGGAGGTAAAAAAGATATTATAACAAATGTTGTCTTCCCTGCAGCCTTGCCTCATAGCTTTACAGCAATAAGAATATCAATTGGCACTGCGATTTCTGTTTTGTTTTTTGCGGAGTCTTTTGCTACAACAACAGGTCTTGGCTATCTTATTATGGATTCATGGGCAAGAGCTGATTATGTCATGATATTTGTTGGCATTGTTGCAATGAGCATAATGGGACTTATGCTTTATGGTGTAATATCTCTTATGGAAAAGAAGTTCTGTCCATGGAACTTTTCTGATGAGATTGGCGATAGACAGGATAAAGAAGGGACCGTTTTAGAAAAGACTGTAACCTATTCTAAAATGATCAAGCTTTCCCACACTCTCTTTGCCCTTCCCTTTGCTCTTGCAGGCCTTGTCCTTGCCTTAGGGGTTAAGCCGGTAACTCCTTCAATGGTGTTGTGGATTATTATTGCAATGGTTGGAGCAAGATCTGCTGCCATGGGATTTAATAGAATTGCAGATGCAGAGATTGATGCAGAGAATCCAAGAACTGCCATAAGAGAAATACCAAAGGGTAAGATTTCAAAAAATGAGGCAATAGTTTTTGTTGTATTTTCCTCAGCACTTTTGATTTTTTCCTCTGCCATGCTTTCTTATATTTGTTTTATCTTAAGCTTTCCTTTGCTTGTGGTGCTTTTTTTCTATTCCTATACAAAACGATTTACCTGGCTTGCACATATATATCTTGGTTTTGCCATTGGACTTGCTCCTGTTGCTGTATGGGTTGCCATTGTAGGCTGGCCCGATATTTCAATTATATTACTGGCCCTTGCCCTTATGACTCATATTGCAGGATTTGATATTCTATATGCCTGTCAGGATTATGAGTTTGATCTTGCCAATAATCTCTTTTCAATTCCTGTTCGATTTGGCATAAAAAAAGCTTTTTATATTTCTGCAATTCTTCATATACTTACTGTGGTTTTTCTCGTTTCTTTGCTATGGAGCGCGGGCTTTGGTATTTGGTATCTAATACCTGTCTCATTAATTGCTCTCCTGTATGTTCTTGAACATCGCATTGTTAAACCAGATGATATTACCAACATTGATATTGCTTTTTTCCATATAAATAGTATAATTTCAGTATTAGTTTTTGTTGCTATACTTACAGGTTATTTAACGGGTAAATAGATGAAAAGTCTTATAATTGGAATTACAGGAGCATCAGGGAGTATCTATGCTAAGAATTTTATTATTAATTCTTTGAAATATGGAATTGATTTGCACATTGTTGCAAGTCCAATGGGAGAGGCCGTTTTTGCTCATGAAATGGAACAAAGCCTGGATGACTTTTTACAAAACTTATCAGGAAATTTTAAAAAATATCAAAACAATGATATGTTTGCTCCTATTGCAAGCGGCTCCTTTAAAACAGATGGTATGGTAGTTATTCCCTGTTCGATGAAGACTCTTGCCTGTATTTCTTCGGGGCTTTCGGATTCTCTTTTGCAGCGCGCGGCAGATGTCTCTCTTAAGGAGAGGAGAAAACTGATCCTGGTCCTTAGAGAATCTCCTTTGAGCATTATTCATATCCGCAATATGTTAGCTGTAAGTGAAAGTGGTGCTATTGTTTTGCCAGCCTCACCAGGATTTTATCATAAACCGCAAACAATAGAATCCCTTGCAGATTTTATATCAGGTAAAATTTTTGACCTCCTTGGCATAGAGCATGCTCTCTCTACTTCATGGAAAGGTATTGATAAATATTGAATTGGAAGGTAATGATGAAAAAAAACTATAAAGATCTTCATGAATTTATATCTCATCTGGAGATGGAAGGCCAGTTGCTTAGAATAAAGGATCCTGTTTCAAATATTTTAGAGATTACAGAGATAACAGATCGCATGTCTAAGATGCCAGGAGGAGGTAAGGCCTTATTCTTTGAAAAAGTCAAGGGATATAATTTCCCTGTAATTACAAATCAATTTGGCAGCATAAGGCGAATTAATATGGCTCTTGGCAGTTCCTCCCTTGATGAACTGGCAGGTAGACTTCACAGCATAATCAATATGAAGCCTCCTGTTACCTTGATGGATAAAATAAAATTGCTCCCTGAACTCCTATCTATGTCTCGATTTCTTCCGAGGGTGCGCAAAGGAGTAGCTCCTTGCCAGGAAGTTATTTTAACAGGTGATGAAGTAGATTTAACAAAACTTCCTGTTTTGTTTTGCTGGCCTGGAGATGGAGGTCCTTTTATTACTCTGCCTGTTGTATTTACCAGGAGCCTTTCAGATGGAAAGAGAAATGCAGGAATGTATCGCATGCAGATATTTGACAAAAGGACAACTGGCATGCACTGGCATATTCACAAGGATGGAGCGCATCACTATCATGAATATAAAAAAGCTGGCAAGAGAATGGAGGTGGCTGTTGCCGTAGGAACAGACCCTGCTGTGACTTATGCTGCCACTGCACCTTTGCCAAGAGGGGTGGATGAAATGCTTCTTGCTGGCTTTATAAGAAGAAAACCTGTAGAGATGGTTAAGTGTGTAACTGTAGATCTGGAGGTTCCGTCAAATGCTGAATTTATTCTTGAAGGATATGTTGATCCAGATGAATTGAGAATCGAGGGGCCCTTCGGGGATCACACAGGATATTATTCTCTTAAAGGTGAGTATCCTGTATTTCATGTCACTGCCATTACTCACAGAAAAAATCCTATATATAGCGCTACAATTGTAGGCAAGCCGCCAATGGAAGATTGCTATATGGCTCTGGCAACAGAGCGGCTTTTTTTGCCGATGATTAAAACGATATTGCCAGAGATTAAGGATTATATGCTTCCCTGGGAAGGGGTTTTCCATAATATAGCTGTTGTTGCCATAGAGAAGGAGTTCCCTCATCATTCTGGGAAAGTTATGAATGGATTATGGGGCTCCGGACAGATGAGCTTTGCAAAGATATTGGTAATTATAGATGATGAAGCTCTTTTGAAGGAAGGGAAGCTTCTTATGGAATATTTGCTAAATACTGTAGATCTATTTTCAGACGTAACTCTGACAAAGGGGATTCTTGATGTCCTTGATCATTCTGCAGAGAGGCCTTTATATGGATCAAAGCTGGGTATTGATATAACAAAGAGAGTTGATGGGGAAGAAAAGCGGGGAGATGACTTTTTTCATGGAACAAAAAATTTAGCTTCACTGAAGTATGAGCTTACAGCTCTTGATGAAGATTTTGTTGATGTTGATATAGCCTTTGAACATTGTAAAAACAGAGTAATTATAGTTTCTGTAAAAAAGAACAAGGGTAAAAATTCCGCCTTTTTCAAAAATCGCATACTTCATAGCAATATATGCACTGAAGGGATTTTTGTCCTTGTTGATTTCCATATTGATATAAAAGATTATTCTGTTGTGCTGTGGAAACTTTTTAATAATGTTGATCCCTCAAGGGATATAGTTTTGGAAAAAAATTGCGTTATAATTGATGCAACTCGAAAGGGAATAATAGATGGGCATGTGAGAGAATGGCCTGATGACATTGAAATGTCAGAGGATGTAAAAAGGCGAGTGGATGAAATTTTAAAAAAATATCCAGACTTTCAGATCAATTAGCTGCTATGGTTAGGCCCGCTAATTGATCTGAATAATTTTATCGCAGCAGAAAAATTATTCCGCCTATAAAGATCATAGTCCATACTGCAATTAGTCCAAAGTATTCATATTTTGATTTCCAGTAATTCCATATCCTTGCCATTGGAAGTATGGCCAATATCATTGCAATTGTGATTACTATGCAAATCCAGAAGGAAAGTGTGTTGGGATATATGTCCACAAGGGATTTCCCTTTCCATAATTCTCTGTGAAGTATTTGTAGATGTATAAAATATACGGCCAGAGATTCTCGGCTTGGGTAGAGTATTATGGCAGATGGCTCGCCTCTCCACTGGCAGTAATAAAAACACAGAGATAAAAGTGCAGTTACAAAACCAAGCCTTGCTATAAAAAATAGAGCATTTGGGCGAACATCATTGAAAAGTCCTAAATAGTCTTTAATATAAAACATCAGAGGCAGGGATATAAGAGCCATCAAAATTCCAACTATCAAAAGCCTTTTAAAAAAAATATAGCTTTTACCTGCACTGTTGTATCTGGTAAAAACCCATGCACACCATATACCTGCTGCCATAAATCCAAACCATGGGAAAATAGGAAAGAGTGTATAGTGCACAGGTGCAATATATGTGGCAACAAATACAGGCAGATGACTTAAATCAGCGTTATAAGCGTAAGGAGCGAAGGCTACAGAGGATATACCAAGGGCTGAGACCGATACAATAAAAATTCTATCATTTTTTATAACTAAGCGCAGGATGAATATTATAAAAAGTCCAAAGGCTATACATTGCAAAACATCTATACTTTGGAATTTAAGCCAGTGACGCTCTGTTGCAATGTGAATACATTTTTGAAGAGAAAAATAAGGTATGTGGAGCATATAGCCTGTAAACCATATAAGTCCAATTCTGCCCAGTTGCTTCCAGAAGGCGTAACGGAATTTTCTATACTCAGGGAGTTTTTTTTGTGAGGCCAGGACAAAGGCAAATCCTGATATAAATATAAATGAAGGAGCCACTAACCCATTTGCAAAATTAATAAATCCAAACCATGAAGTATTTCTCAGGGTCATATCCATTAGAGAGTTGACCACATGAACTTCAATCATAACAAGCATGGCAATACCGCGCATGAGATCTACAAAATCAAGACGTGATTTTGTCATAGTAAGCTCCTAATATATAAATAAGAGCTTACTATGACAGTAGCTTTTTTAATATCAAGAATATTTTTGAATTTTGAAACTATTCTTTAACAGGCAAAACATGAATTGCCTTTATGATGAGATGAACAGTATCACCTTCTTTAAGATCAAGAGATCTAACTGAATCAGTTGTAAGGACAGAGCTCATCTCATGAGGAGTTGTTACCTCAAATTTTACCTGTGACATAATATCTCCACTTTTTATGGATTTCACTTTTGCAACGATATTATTTTGAGCACCATATCTCATAGTTACACCTCCAATATTTTTTTAAAAAATATCAATATTTATGAATTGAAGCAAAAAAATATTGTTCATTTCATGAATATAATTTTTATTTCACTATTTATTCCCTAACTTCTTTTAAAATAAAAATACTCTATTATCCCCGAAGTCTTCGGCTTCGGGGATAATTTCTTGACTTTACACTAAAAATTATATTTAGGAATAATTACTGTTTTTATTTTGATAAATAAGCGTCACCAATGAGCAATTTACTCTTAAAATAAAATAGTTGCAAAATAATTCACTGAATAATAATATTAAGCCATGAAGCTAAAAAAATTACCCATAGGCCAGTCCAGTTTTGAAAATCTCATCAAAGAAGATATGCTCTATGTAGATAAAACAGAGCTTATCTTTAAAATGATTACAACTGCTCAGTTTTATTTTCTCTCAAGACCACGACGTTTTGGCAAATCCCTGCTTATTTCAACCCTACAGGAAATATTTAAAGGCAAAAAAGAGCTTTTTAAAAACTTATGGATATATAATGCAGATTATAATTGGGAAAGTCATCCAGTTATTATAATTGATTTTAACCAAATTCTTTCAGATGATGACATACTGCTGCAGAAGGGCATAACAAAACTTCTTGTTGAGATAGGCAAAGTTCATGACTTAGAGATTAAAGAGAATATTTATAAATATGCCTTTGTTGAACTGGTGAAAAAGCTATCTGATAAATACAGCAAGCAGGTAGTGTTGCTTATAGATGAATATGACAGGCCAATAATAAGTCACCTTGGCAAAGGAGAAGAGGGATTAAGGGTAGCAGAGAAAAACAGAGACATACTGAAAAACTTTTATGGCACAATAAAGGCAGCATCAGTAATAGAGAACTTGCGTTTTGTATTACTCACAGGGGTAAGCAAATTCTCCAAGGCAGGGGTATTTTCTGAGTTAAACAATCTCCTTGACATAACAATGGCTGCAGATTATTCCACACTTCTTGGGATAACAGATGAGGAGCTTGATAGTTACTTTCCAGAATACATAAAGCTCTTTGCAGAAAGTGAAGGCTTTACCTATGATGAGGCAAGGGAAAGGCTGCGCCTTTATTACAATGGATATAGGTTTTCAAGAAAAAATGTAAAGGTATATAATCCTTTTTCTCTGGTGAATTTTTTTATTAACAGAGATTTTCGCAATTACTGGTTTGAAAGTGGGACACCTACATTTTTGGTGAATTTAATCAAGGAGAGGGATTATTATCTCCCGCAGACAGAAAGCTTTACAGTTAGATCCTCTATCTTTTCAACTTATGAGCTTCCAGATTTAGACATAACAGCCCTTTTATTTCAGACTGGATACCTGACAGTTAAGGATTATGACAGTGAATCAGATTTATATACACTCTCTTATCCGAATCTTGAGGTTAAAAATTCCTTTGTGGATATACTCTTTAAACATCTTGCAGGGGAGAAGCCTCTGGAGATATACACAAAGATCTATTATCATCTTTCTAAGGGGGAGCTTGAGGAATTCATAAGTGTAATGACTTCTATTTTTGCAGGTATAACATACGACGAGGGTTCAAGGATAAATGAGGCCAATTTTCATACATTGTTTTATGTGACATTGGCTGCAGGAGGTCTACCTGCCAGGAGTCAGGTATTGAATTACAGTGGTCGCATTGACATGGTTGTGGAGGTAAAGAACAAGGTCTATATATTTGAGTTTAAATGCAATCAAAGTGCAGAGGATGCACTTTCTCAGATAAAGCAGAAGAAATATCATGAGGCCTTTATTGGTAGTGGCAGGGAGATTTACCTTGTGGGAATAAAATTTGACATGGATAAGAGAAATATTGCTCAGTATAAATGGGAAGAGCTGTGAGTATATCCTGCATTTTTATTTAAAAAAATTCATCCAGAGCATTTATATGTAAAATTTGTATTTTTTATCAGTAATTATTCCTAAATATAATTTTTAATCTAAAATCAAAAAACTATTATCCCCACAGCCGAAAGCGGCAGAGATAATAGAGTATTGTTATTTTAAAAGAAGTTAAAGAATAAATAGTGATTTTTTATATAAAAGGTGGCTTTTATATAAAAAATAATTGCTATATTAGTATTATCCTGTAAAATTTTACCACATATTACTGGAAATTTTCAAAAAGCTATTGCCAGTCGTAACTATAAAAATAATCAATATCAGGCAAAATACAGAGATGGAAACAGGGGATTTTTTTACAAAACCATCAGATTTCAAAAGTGCTCTTGAATCTGGAGAAGATTTCTATATACAGTTTAAAAAGGTAACGCCAGAAGCTGATGCTCAAATAATTAAAATTCTTCACAAATTCCTTGGTCATTACGATCTACTTTATCACAAAGAAACTATAGCTTCTATAATAAGGGAATTAGTTAACAATGGCATTAAGGCAAATCTTAAGAGGGTCTATTTTGAACAAAACGGTTTAAACATAAATGACGTCATAGATTACAGAGTAGGAATGGAAAACTTTAAGGAGGAGGTATTTCAAAATAATCCTGAGCACTACGCAAAATCTCTTGCTGAGTCAAAATATGTTGTGAGAGTAAATTTTTCTGCAAGAGACAATAATTTAATAATATCTGTTCTTAATAATGCATCAATTCTGGAAAGTGAAGTTGTCAAAATAAAAGCAAGGGCATCTAAGGCCTTCAGATATGCTGATATATCCGAAGCTTTCCAGGATGTTTTAGATGACTCTGAGGGTGCAGGACTTGGGCTTATTATGGCAATGATGTTGCTCAGAAGCTCTGGATTTCCACGGGAGTCCTTTACAATAAGCAGAAAAGAAAACATTACAGTCATGAGCATATCTATTCCTCTGTCTTTTGGCAATCAAGAAGTGAGACTAAAGATTGCCGATGAAATTACAAAGGAAGTGGAAGAAATCCCA
>Ga0209720_1003095_pt1 | contig 11750 bp, 13 predicted proteins | sample AD_JPNMR3_MetaG_FD_184426 | JGI IMG/M metagenome (GOLD analysis project Ga0209720, IMG submission 184426) | Active sludge microbial communities of municipal wastewater-treating anaerobic digesters from Japan - AD_JPNMR3_MetaG (SPAdes) (version 2) | ecosystem: Engineered > Bioreactor > Anaerobic...
TAAAATCGTTCCCAACAAAGGGCAAGACAAAAATGCTAGAAGCAAAAGGTTAACGAAAAGAATATTTTTTTTATTCATGGTTTTTAATGTTTTTATTTTTTAAAAATTTTTTTAATAAATCTAAAATGCTTTTTTGATATTTAACTAATTTTATCCGTGCCTGTTTAGAGTTAAAATAGCCAATTTTATCGGTTTCGGGAAATGTTATTTTTTTCCCTGACTTTAATGGCCATTCTATTTCAGAAGGAATGCTTTTTAACTTTAAATTATCACCAAAATCTTTTTCCAAAGCATAAAGATGAACAATTTTTCTGGGATTTTTAACTGTCCCTAAATAAAATATTCTTTTTTTATCTTCTTCTGAAAGATTCAAACCGGTTTCTTCTTTAAATTCTCTCAAAGCCACAGAGAATAATTCTTCGTTTTCTTGAGATTCTCCTTTAGGAATGCTCCAACTATCTTTATCTTTCTTTCGCCAAAAAGGTCCACCGGGATGAACTAATAAAATTTCCAGTTGATTATTTTTATAACGATAAACCAAAATACCAGCCGAGGTTTTCATTTTAAACGCTATTTGTTTCTTTCTATTCTCGCATAAAAATTTAATTTTCTCAAGTGGCTTTATCAAAATAGATAATTCTACCCGCTTAAAGCGGGTAGAATTAATTGGTTTTTAAATTTTAAAGTTTTTAGCAAATTTTCCAATCAAAGGTAATTCCTTTTTCTTGCCATTTAAAACATTAACAATACCAACAATAGCAAGAATAACCCAAATAACATTCAAGATATAACCAAGCGCCCAGCCAATAACCGGAATTAAAAACATTATAAAACCACTGATAATCTCAGCAATAAATAAGGCCAATCCTTGCTGAGTATGAAATTTTACAAATTCGTCTTTTTTTTCAACAAACAAAGGAATCAAGCAAAGAACTCCAATATAACTTATTAAAGCCAAGGGATTAATTTTCTTTCTTTCTCCTTTTCTCTCTGATTCTTTAGATTCCTCTTTGTTTTTTTCTTCTAAATCTTCAGCCATATTTTTAAAATTATTAAATTATTTTGTTTATTATGTTAAATCGACCAATTTAATTATGACACAGTTTTTTAAAAATATCAATCAATATTTGAACCTCTGCCAGCAAGCGAATTTTTTATTATGTGTTTGGACTTATACGAAGACTTGACAAATAATTTTAATTTGCTATAATACTCTTGGTGTTATTTGAAGACCGCAAGGCCAACAAATAACACCACTGCTGCCTCTTTGAAGTCTTCGGACCGAAAGGAGGCAGCATTTTTTTATATTTTTTTATATTAGTTAATTGGCTGCGGGACTATCTTTCGACTAACTCGAGATTTATCTCTTCCCACTGAAACCATCGCCGACCTCATTGAGTAAAAGTCCTGAGTTTATCGAAGGGCTGCGGGGCTAGGATTCGAACCTAGATACCAGCGTTCAGAGCGCTGTGTCCTACCATTAGACGACCCCGCAATCTTAAAAATTTATTGCTTAATTTAATTCTTCGCTTAAAAAAATCTCAATTGGTAAAACAGGAATAGGAGTTCTTTTCAATTGATTTTGAACATCTACTAATCTTTTGATAATCCTTTCTAAATAAGCAAAGTCAATAGCTGAGGCCTGTTTAAAAAGAATTTTTAATTCCTCATCAGTGACTTCTTTTTCAATAAAATTAGCCAAAGAAGGAGAAATTTTCAAAAGCAAAATCCATCTTAAATAACTCAAAAGGTTTTTATTAAAAAGTTCCAAATCATAACCTTCCTCGTAAATTTCATTAATGGCTTCAATAGCTTTCTCTTTATCTTTTTTGATAATTAAATCAACAAATTTTTTCACCTTATCATTGCCAATCAGACCAAAAATTTCTTCCACATCTTTCTTTCTAACATTCCTATTAGAAACCAAAGCAATCTGGCCTAATAAAGATTCCGCATCCCTTAATCCCCCTTCGGAATATAAAGCAATTAAACGAAGGGCTTCATCTTCGTAGGTAATTTTTTCTTTCTCGCAAATAAGAGCTAGCCTTTTTTTAATATCTTCTAAACCCAATTTTCGGAAATCATATCTTTGAAGACGAGACAAAATAGTTGGCGGCAGTTTTTCCGGTTCAGTTGTGGCTAAAATAAAAACAATATAAGATGGCGGTTCTTCCAGTGTTTTTAAAAGAGCATTAAAGGCATCTTTGGTAATCTGGTGGGCTTCATCAATAATATAAATCTTATACTTCGAAGTTGTGGGAGCAAATTTAATACTTTCCCTTAAATCCCTGATGTCATCTATTCCCCGATTAGAAGCAGCATCAATTTCTATGATGTCTAAAGAGTTATTATTATTAATAGCCTCACAAGAAGCGCATTGATTACAAGGTTCATATTCGCCTTTTTTTCGGTTTAAACAATTTAAGGACTTAGCTAATAAACGGGCAACGGTTGTTTTTCCTGAACCCCGCGGGCCGCAAAAAAGATAAGCATGAGAAATTTCATCCCTGATTAAAGCATTCTTAAGTGTCTCAATGACATTTTTTTGATTAATAACTTCGGAAAAAAGTTTTGGCCGGTATTTCCGGTAAAAAACTAATTGACTCACAAATTTTTATCTATTTATTAAACTTTTTTATTAAAATTAACAATTTATCTTATCATTTTGGCAGTTGAAAATCAATGATTGTTGAAAGAAATTTTCAATTAACGACTTGCGATGTCGTTAATTTTAATTTTAAGATTTATTTCTTTTCATTTTTTGAATTTCTTCTTCTTCGAAACCAAAATGATGGGCAATTTCGTGCCAAAGAGTATCAAAAACCACTTGTTTAATTATTTTTTCATCACCACCGGCAAAATTTTCAATATTTTTTTGGAAAAGCGATATTTTATCAGGAATGGCTTTATTATAAACTCCTCTTTTTAGCTGAGGAATACCTTCGTATAGGCCTAATAAACACCCCTTACCCTGATAACCAACTTGATTTTTTTGAAAATCACTTGGTTCATCGTCCACCACAATGGCCACATTTTTTAATTTCTCTAAAAAATAATCAGGAAATTGTTTAATTGTTTGACTAATAATAGTTTGAAATTGTTCTTTAGACATAATATATAAAATTTTCAATTATCAATTTTTAATTAACGACTTGCGATCTCAATAATTTCTAACGACTTGCGATGTCGTTAATTGGGATTTGAGTAATCTGAAACCGCAAATGGAAGAACCTATCGCAAAGATGAGAGGTAAAGTGACAGTAAAATGAGAATTATTCTCCAATAATAATTTTTAGATTCTTCAAATTCTTTTCAAAATTTCAAGATATTCTTCTGGACTAATATTTAGAATTCTTAAATTATTACGAATAACAAAAACCGGTAGTTGAGTATCACGAGGAATAACTACCGGTCTTTTTAATCCTTCTCTCCAATAAATTCGATGATCACCTTTTTCTCTTTCAAAATGACAACCAATATAAATTAAAAATTTTTCGAATTTTTTCCAATGGATAGGTACCAAATGAGCCATAAATTATCTCATTGCTACTTGAACTGTCTGTGACTCTTGAGCAACTACAATAGGCGGATCCCATCCAGATTGCACTTTCTTCCATCCCAAATTTTGTAAAACTTCTTCTAAGGTTCCTTTTTCAATAAGCTCTTCAAAAAAAATATTGACGATTTCAGAAAATCGTTTTTTTACCTCTTGATAACTTTTGCCTGAAGTAGATAAATCAAGAGCAGGAGTATAGGCTACGTATTTTTTATCTTCCTTTAAAATAGAAACAGGGATTTGGAACTTTAAAGCAACTTTATTCATCTTTTAATTGTTTTAATGATAACAGATAGAAGCCATCAAGTCAAATATATAATAATAAAGAATTATCAATTTTTAATTAACGACTTGCGATGTCGTTAATTGGGATTTGGGATTATTAATAGTATATCATTAATAAAAAAGAGCCGTCAAAGACGGCTCTGGAAAAAACTTAAACCAAAAGCAATAATAAATACTCCTAATACCGAAATTAAAATTGCCAGCAAAGGGATTATGGATTTATCTAGCCAAATCAAAAGCACTGATCCATGATCCTCTACACCGCTAACTATTTGAAAGGTTCTTAAAGGAATTTTTTCTTCTGTTTTATACCACTGATTATCTTGCTGGCCAACAAAAATGATCTCAATATTATTTGGAAAATTCACTTTTGGCGCGATCTTGACTATCTGATATTCTCTCTCTAAAAAATCTTTTTTTGAAAGATAAATAGCTTCAGGTGTTTGGGAAATTTTATCTTCAACTTTTATTTCTTCTGTTTTAATCCGAGAAAAATCAACAGAAATTATTTCTCTTAAATCTTCTAATCTCCACCAATATAAAGTAATCGCCAAGATTACAATTATCAAACTGATAACCATCATCTTCATTTTTTCCCTCTCTCTTTGACTGTATTTTTTAAAGATTGCTTATTTTTTCGGAAAAATTCTTTTTTTGCCTGTTGTCTTATTTTTTCTAAATCTTTTTCGCTTAAAATCCCCAAATGCTGCCTATCTTTGCGCAAAACAAAAAGCGTAATAATTGCTGCTACTACCAAAATACCAAGACAATAAACCAAAATAAATATCAGCTCTTTCGCCATTTTCTTTCCTCCTTATTTTTAAAATTTCAAAGAACTATCTTTTTATTATACCATAAAATTAACTATCAGTCAATGAAATGAGATTACTGATCTTTGGGCTTTTTATTTTTAAGAAAACGAGAAATCAATAAAGCTAAAATAGCAACTGCTATTAGAACTATTAATAAATAATGAGCAAAATGAGTAATTGAGCAAAAATTCGGAGTATTAGTTGAAGAAAAACTTTCTGCGGTAGCTGATGAAGTTAAAGGAACAGAAGTAATTGGACTAACCGGGGTAAGAGATGAAGAAAAATTAGAAACAGAAATAGGAGACGAAGATATAACCGGCGCAATTGAAGAAATATCAGGTAAAAAAGAGGTTATTTTTATTGATTGAAAAATTTCTTCGCTTTGCTCTTGAAAATTACCGAAAGAATCAGTTTTCAATAAAAGTATATTCGTATCGCTATTTTTAGGGTCAGATTGGTAGCCGGCAATGCAATATCCGCCATCAATAGTTTGAAGAACCGAATTACTAAATTCATTTTTTGTTGTCTCTCCGGTAATTTTTGCCCATAAAAGATTACCAAAAGAATCAAATTTTAAAAACAAAATGTCATTATTCTTGTATTGAAATTCTTTTTTAACCACTTCCCCCACAGCAGCATACCCATTATCCGGAAGTTGAATAACAGAAGAAATATTCTCATAATCTTCATTCCCGATAATTTTCCCCCATAAAAAATTACCTGCATCGTTAAGTTTTAAAACAAAAATATCGTTATTATGAGTGTTGCCAAAAATAATATATTCCCCTTGAAAATTTTGAAAAAAATAAAATTGATCAGGATTAAGATTATTATCTATTCCTTTAATACTCTTTACCCAAAGCGAATTGCCAGAAGAATCTAATCTTAATAGAAAAATTTCTCTATTTGTGTTTCTTTGATCATATGCTAAGTTTAGTTCAGGAATTGACATTTTTTCTCCTCCAATCAAATAATTACCATCTTGCGTCTGAATAATTGAAGAAACAGAGTAAACAACATCTTTATTCTCTCCTCTTATTGTTTTTGCCCAAATTAAATCACCCGAGGAATCTAGTTTTATAATAAAATTATCCTCATTGTTCAATTCTCCTGAATTGTGTTTGTTTCCGATTAGAACATAGCCCTCGTCAGCAGTTTGAATAATTTGAGAAACTGGATAATTATTAAAACCTTCGCGGTCTAAAACAATTTGCTTTGTCCAGATTAAATTTCCAGAAGAATTAAATTTAAAAAGAAAAACACCCGGCCAATTCGTACCAGTAAAGATATCTTCCATATTAAGCCAGCCATTGTCCAAAGTAGGAATGACAGAGTGTTCAATAAAACCATCGGGTTGTGCTATGCTATCTATATCATTAATCTCTACGGTTTTTGCCTCTAAAAAATTACCTAAGGAATCGAATTTTAAAATCAAAGGTATATTATAGTTTGTCCCAAAACTAGATGTCTCACCAATAATAAAATAGTCGCCACTAGAGTTTTCAATTGCCAAATTACCAACATCGTAATTTTCTCCGCCGATAGTTTTTGACCAAATAATTTTCCCAGTGGCATCAAGTTTTATAATAAAAATATCTCTTCCTCCGGCGCTAAAACTTTCTGTTTCTCCAGCAAGAAGATATCCGCTATCAGAAGTTTGAATGGCAGAGACAATTTTATCATTTTTTGCCCCGCCAATTACTTGTTTAAACAACAATGTCTTTGCTTGACTATCTAAATTTTCTTTCAGAAACCCATTAGAAGATGGTGATTGAGCAAAAACGCTGAAATTCAAACAAAAAAGACACAGAAAAGAAAAAAATATTAAAGAATGCTTTTGAAGAAAATAAAACATAATTTTTAAAAAATTAAATTTTTTAAAAATTTTATCGGAAAATAAGGTGTTTATAACCAAAAAAATTGATAAACAGGGTAAGACCAGTGGCGCAAAGAGCGCTAAAATTAGCCCAAATTACTTCATTCAATCCCCATTGAGGGCCTAAAGAGTTAACAAAGGAAGCAGTTAAAATATTAATGGTTAAACCAATTAAGCTGATTAAAATAAATTTTAAAAATTCTTGAAACTGAAATTTATCTTTTTTTTGAAAAGTCCAACGTTTATTTAAAACATAACTATTCAAAACCGCGCAAAAAAAAGAAATAGCTTTAAATAAAGCATAATAAAAGCCGGCGTAAATATTGGTTAAAGCCATTAGCAAATTTAAAATTCCAAAATCAATCAAAGTATTAATCCCGCCAACAATAGCAAAGCGAAAAAATTGCATTATTATAGATATCTTTCTTTAATTTCTCTTTCAACCTTTTCCCGATCGTTAGTGTAGTGAAGAGCGGAAAGTTTTTTCAAATATTTAATTTTTTCCAGATCGGGTTTTGGCGATTTAATCGTTTGGAAATTAAACGGCCGAGAGGTTTGATTCCTAATTAAGAGTTTAATATAGGCATTGAAATTATCTAAATTCATTAGGTCATAAACAGAAAAAACTGGAGCAAAATATTTAGCCAAAACTTCTGCGTCATCACGACCAACCCGAAAAGAAATGATAGTGCCAATATTGCCAAAAATTGCTTTTAAAATATTTTCTTTAATCTGCCCTAAATATTGATTAGCCAAAGTCAAACTTAACCGATATTTTCGCGCTTCAGAAAGAATAGTGGCAATTGTATCAGTAGTAATGTTTTGAAACTCATCAATAAAAAGATAAAAATCTTTTCTATTTTCTTCTGGAGTATCAACCCGAGAAAAAGCAGCCATTAAAATTTTACCAACAATAATCATTCCTAAAAGATAACTATTAGTTTCCCCTAATAACCCTTTAGATAAATTAACAATGAAAATCTTTTTTTCATCCATTAATTGACGAAAATCAACGGTTGAATGAACTTGGCCAATAATTGGTCTGACTAAATCATTGGCCAAAAAGGGGCTTAATTTAGAATTAATATAAGGGGCGACATTAGCCAAAGCCAATTCTCCGCCGGCTTTTTCTGCTTCCTGCTCCCAAAATTCCTTGACTAAGGGATTAGAAGAACGCTCTAAAAGCTCCTGCCGGAAATCAGCATTGACTAAAATTCTGGGTAAATCAATTAAAGTATAAATTCGTTCTTCATCTTCTAATAAAAGCAGCATTGCGTTTCTAAAATATTGTTCAAAAACTGGGCCGCCAACAGTTTTCAAATCATAAAGTTTATCAAGAATTTCCAGCATTTCATTAATCACAAAAGTTTTTTGAAAAGGATACCTTTTGTCCCAATCCAGCATATTTAAACCAAATGACCTTTCAAAATCGCCGGGGTTAAAATAAACAACATCTTCATAACGGGATTCGGGGATTAATCCTAAAATATCTTCCGCGGCATCACCATGAGGATCAATAAAACAGACTCCTTTATTTTTCTGGATATCTTCAAAAATAATATTTTTTAATAAAGTGCTTTTACCAGTACCAGTTTGGCCAATAATATAAATATGACGAAAACGATCTTCGTCTAAAATTCTTACTTCCCTTTCCTCGCCTCCATAATTATTAATACCTAATAAGGCTCCTTCTTCCGGCAAATCAAGAGGTGGCGGAGCAGTTCTGGCTTTTAACCATTTTACTCGATTGTTTTCTATTAAAGGATGAGGAAAATGAAATAAAGAAGTAATTTCTTTAGAATTAAGAACTACTCCTTCCTTAGGAGTAAACAGCCGAAAAGAAAAATTATAAATTAAATTTTTTAAAGATCGGCCTCTTTGTTTAATAAACTGAAGATTATTGAAAGAAGGACTGGAAAATTGATTGAAACTATTTTCTAAATGATTAAGAATTTCTTCGGCCCTTTTTTTGCTTTCAGCTGAAGAAAGAATTCTTAAATTAACTAAAAATAAAGGAGAGGAAATTTTTTCCTCAACTAATTTTAATAAACCTTCATTAACTCTTTTTGTTCCTGTTTCCTGAATCTCTTTCATTAAAGAATTATCGGTTTGCTTGGAAGAACTTGGATTAAAAGCAGAAAGAAGCGTTTCTTTAAAAACATTCTGAGAACCACTAGATATTTCTTTTAATGATTTACCGCTTAAAATTTCTTCATTAGCTGTTTTAAAATTCTTTTCATATTCTTTTGGCGCTTTTTTAATGATTAACTGAAAAGCAGCCCCCTCTCCTTTTTCTTCTAGCCGCAAAAAAGCATTAGCAATGGCATTTAAGGGATCGTCTTCAAAATAAGGAAAAGTTTTTATTGGCAAAACAGAATCCTGGTCAGTTTTTATTATTTCTCCAGCAGTAAATCCTTGAGCATTAAAAATAGTATAATCTTCGAATACCAATTCCATTTGAGCATAAGGGAAAAAAGCTAACAGATTTTTTTCAAAAAACGAACTATCATCTTTTAAACAAGCAAGATAAAAACAAATTTCTTTACTGTTAATCGGCTGGGCTAATTCAAAAACAAATTCTTGAGAATAATTAGCAAAGGATTCTAAAAATTGATTAAAAGAATTAACAAAAACGGTAAACTTTTCAGCTTTCTGCCCGCTTTCTAAATTAACCTCCCGGGGAATTTTAATAAGAAAAAGGCGGTAGTTTAAACTTTCTTTAACATTAAGCAGTTTAAAAAACCCTTGTAAAAAATAAATTAAAAAACTAATGCCAAAAATGCCAAGAAGGATAAGAAAAATAGATAAAAGGGTAAAATGAAACATTATTTAAATCAACTTTTTTTTCTTTAAAGTTTCATAATAAGGACCAGCCAGTAAATCGTGAAGCTGATCTATCAGATAAGGATTATTTGATTTTTCTGCCTGTTTAATGGCTGTTTTTAGTCCTTTTTCTAAAGCCAAATCAATTAATTCTTTTATTTCCCCAGTCTCAGCTAATTTTTCATCAATTAGCGGCGCTGTTGGCAGTGGTTCTTTTTTAGAATAACTGGGTTGCTCTGGTTTAATTGCCGATGGTGTTTCCGGCTTTGTTTCTAGATAATTTTCGATTTTCTCTTTTAAAACCTCTTTGACAATTTCTTTTTCCTCTATTGGCTCCCCTTCTTGTTTTAAGACCTGTTCTTTAGCTTCGATTTCTTTAGCAAGATTTTTTATTTCTTGATCTTTTTCCATAAATAATAAGATTAAAGATTTATTTTATTATAGCAATTTTTATAAAGTTTGATAATAGATCTTCGGTAAATACCTCAAATCAAGGTATTCTATCCCCTTAAAAGAGCCGGAAAATTGTTTTTCTTTTAAGGATTTTAAAATGGTCATTACTTTTTCAAAATCTTCATTGAAATTTAAATAGATCTTCATCCCCTCTTCGGTCATTAAAGTAAACTCTGAAGATTTTTCATTTTCTATTGAAAGATATTTTATTTTAATAACATCGGGGTTATTTTGAAAAACTGTCTCTAATTCTTTGATTTTATTAAAAGGAATAGAAAGGCAGGGATCTCCTAATTGAATTTCAATTTTTCGTTCTAAATAAATTTTTAGCAAATCAGAAGAATTTGCTTCCACTTGTTTAAAAGGAACACCATCTTTATCCAAAATAAAACACAAAGGATCATCGGGAAAACAAAGCAAAAATTCTTCTTCTTTTAAAGTATATTCAAGGTTCAAAAGACTAGCGGTTAGGTTTAAATCAATTTTTAAAGAATCAATCACTGGATATTTCTTTTTTAAATATCGAGTTAATTCGTCCTGAGAAAGAAAAACAAAGCTTCGACTCTCTGGCAAGCGAGGTAAAAGATATTTATTGTTTTGTTCTTTTAACCATTGAACAATTTCCTCTTCGGTAATCAAATTCTCGCCATTAGGACTTAAAAAATTAATTTTCACTTCTTGTAAGACAAAAAAAGAAGAATAAAAAATTAACCAATAAATTAGTCCTATTAAAAACAAAATGCCAAGAATTATACCAATGGTTTTTAATCTCTGGAAAAATGTTTTTTTACTTCTTTTTTTCTTGTAAGAAGAAGCTTTTTCCATAAAGTCATTTTAAAAAATTGTTTTAACTTGGAAGATAAGGAGGAGGCTCACCTTTTTTGAAAAGGGCACCAGAGGGCTGAATGAAAGATACTTTTAATTGGCCAGTTGGCAAGTGATAAATTGTTGCTAATTCTTCAGAATTTAAAATAAAACTGGTAAAAGCTTTTTCCCTCTTTAAAAGCTGCTGATAAAGGGATCTTTTCTTTAAAAAGCATCGCCGCTCGGCAAAAAGCCTGCCTGAATATTCAGTGGTTACTAAATCATTAACTTTAAAGGAATTAAGGTTTTGAAAATCAAATTGATTGAAAAAAGCTAAGAAAGAAAGAGTATTGATTTCATTAAAAGCATCTTTGGGAGACAAATAAATAACCCTAATCCCTGTTTCAAATCCTTTTTTGGCAATCTTTTTCTCTATTAAGTGAGCTGTCTCTTGTTGAGAAAAAGATGGTGATGAAGGAGCAGCCGGTGCCTCACTAACATCAGGCCAAACTGGTTCTCGAAATATTCCGGTCAATAAATTAATAAAAAAAGCCAGCCACCAGTCCTTGGTGCTAACTGGTTTTGGCTTCACTTTTTTTCCTAAAACAATATCTTCTTCTTCTTTTGACTCCTCAACCCATTTTTCTTGTTTTTCTTTATCTAACGGCTGAACAATTATCTGAATAAAGTAATGCTCTTTTTCCGATAAATTATTGATTAACTCAGCAAGATTATTTAAAGGGTCGCTAAACCCCTCTGATTTTTCTTCTTTAAAAAAGGGATAAGTTTTAATAGGATAAGCGCTGTTTTTCTCTAAAACAAATTCGGTACCCCATAAATCATAATTTTTGTTAGGAAGATTAGGCGGTAAAGAAGAAAGATAGTCTTCCTTTTCAATAATTTCAATCGTTGGATACTGACTAAAAAGCAAGGATTCAATTAATTTTTTATACTCAGCTGGGCAATAAAGAAAAAATCTAATAGAGTGTTTTAAGCCAACAATCTCTAAAGATAGATAGCCCTTTTTAACAAAAGATAAGCCATTAAAAAAATCTTCCATTGCCCGCGGGCTTTGTTCAATTGCTTTAGTTAGAATAATTTCTAGCAAACTCCATTCTTGAGGTTCTTTTTTCTTTTTTGC
>Ga0209720_1003099_pt1 | contig 11734 bp, 8 predicted proteins | sample AD_JPNMR3_MetaG_FD_184426 | JGI IMG/M metagenome (GOLD analysis project Ga0209720, IMG submission 184426) | Active sludge microbial communities of municipal wastewater-treating anaerobic digesters from Japan - AD_JPNMR3_MetaG (SPAdes) (version 2) | ecosystem: Engineered > Bioreactor > Anaerobic >...
CCTTTACGGCGATCACCGAGGACACGCACCACGCTCACCTGCGCTTCATCGAGGACGCGGACGCGGTGCTCCTGACGCCCTTCCCGATGGGCCCGGCGAACCTGCGCAACCTGGACGCGGCGCATCACGCCCTCTCGCTGGGAAAGCCGGTGTGGCTTCTGGATGCAGCGGGCGCTCGGGCCCGCGACTTCAGCGGAGGCGCCGCAGGAGATCGCTATGAGGCACTCCTCACTGCCGGCGCGTGCCCCATCGCATCGATCGCGGAGCTGCCGGTGCCTGCGGCCAGCAATAGCGCATCCGGTGACCGCTCTGGAACCCAGCCGAATGGGTGAGTGAAAGGCCGGAGATAGACGCGTGGCGGAGAGGCTGCTCCCCCATCTGCTATCCGTCCGTTCCATCGCCTGACACGCCTGGATGCCGGATGGACCGGATTCAAGGCGCTGAGGAGACCCGATTGCGACCCGTCACCTTGGCATGGTAGAGGGCGCGGTCGGCTTCGGCGATCAGGTGGCCGGCATCCGGCACATCCCCATCTGACGCCGCGGCCACACCGATGCTGGTCGTGCAGTGGATAGTTTGCCCGCCGATGTCGAAGAGCTCCTGCTCGACGCGCTGGCGAATCCGCTCGGCCAGCACACGGGCGCCCTCGGCACCTGTCTGTGGAAGGATGATCAAGAACTCTTCGCCGCCATAACGGCCCACCACGTCCACCGAGCGCACGGAGGTGCGCAAGATGTCGGCGACCTGGCGGAGGACCGCATCGCCCGCTGGATGGCCATATGTGTCATTGATCCGCTTGAAGTGATCGAGATCGAGCATCAGGCAGGAGAGGGGCAGGCGATACCGCTTTGCCCGGGGCACCTCCTCGGAGAGGCGTTGCTCGAGGTAGCGGCGGTTATGCAGTCGGGTGAGCTCATCGTGGGTAGCCAGCTCGGCGAGGAGCCGGTTGCGCTCTCGAAGCGCATCCTGTAACGCCTTGAGACGCAGGGCCACGTTGACGCGGGCGAGTAGCTCCTCACGGTGAAACGGCTTTGTGATGTAGTCATTGGCGCCCTCGCGCAGCGCACGGAGCTTGTTCTCCAGGGCGGCCGAGGCGGTCACGAAGATCACCGGAATATGCTGGGTGCGCTCGTCGTGCCGGAGTGCCTGCGCCACGCTGAGACCGTCCATCCCGGGCATCTCCAGATCCATCAGGATGAGATCAGGTTGGTGAAGGCGGGCCTGGTGGAGTACCTCGTCGCCGTGGGTTGTCGAGAGGACCTGGTAGTCTTCGCTCACCAGGATGGTGCTCACCAGGTCGATACTCTCAGGCTCGTCATCAGCTACCAACACGCGCCGTCCTCGAAGTACGATGAGGGGTTCGCCTGTTTGGTCCATCTCAGCGACCTCCTGCTCCCAGGTTGTCTAGCATCTGGATGACCGCCGGGCCAAGAATCACCGCGAAGAGCGCTGGCAAGATGAGGAAGACGAGCGGGAAAAGCATCTTCACGGGGATCTTCATGGCCGCCTCCCTTGCACGCTCGCGGCGGAGATTGCGCATCAGATCCGCCTGTACCCGCAGCACCTGGCCGATGCCCAGGCCGAGGCGTTCGGCCTGGACAATCGCCGCGACGAAGGTGTTCAGGTCCTCCACGGCGCATCGGTCGCGCATGTCGCGGAGGGCATCGCGGCGCGGCTTACCAATGCGGACCTCATAGGCCACTTGCTGAAACTCCTGCGAGAGGGGCCCTTCCACCTTCTCGGTCACCTTCTGCATCGCCGCATCGAACGCCAGCCCGGCCTCGACGCTCACGCAGAGGAGGTCGAGGACGTAGGGCAGAGAGTGCTGGATCTGCTTGCGCCGCTGCTTCGTCTTCTGCAGGATCATCCAATCGACCAGGAGAAAGCCGACGGCGGAGCCGCCCAGTGCGAACAGCACGGACTGCTCGGGCTTCTTATGCAGCACCGCGGCGCCCAGCGCGAGGCCTACGATCGCGCCGGTGGCGGCGAGCACGATCTTGGCGAAGATTACCTCCTCTGAGTGGGCGCGCCAGGGATTGCCCGCGATCTGCAGGCGGCGTCGGATGCTGTCCTTGAGGCCGGGTGGTGAGAAGCGGGCCACCAGCAGGAGGGCGCGCTGCGCGACGGGGCCGATGAGGCGCGCAAGGACCGGCCGGCGCAGTTCCGCCTCTTCCGGGGTCAGCTCCTGAGTCTCCTTCGTCTGGCGCTGCAGCCGCGCCAGAGGGGAAGTACTCTCCCGCTCGATCCGGATTCCGATCGTCAAGAAGATGATCGACAGGAAGAAGGTGAGAGCGATGAGAACCAGCATCGTTCCTGCTATACCTCGATCTTGACCACGCGCATGATGGCCAGAATCCCTATCACTTGCAGCACGCCGCCCGCGATCAGCATTCCCTTGCCCATCGCGGTGGTTAAGAGCAGATTCATATAGTCTGGGTTCACGGATGTGAGTAACAGTGTCAGCCCGATCGGGAGCGCGCAGAGGATGCCCCCGGATAGCTTTCCCTGAGCCGTCAATGTCTGGATCTCACGCTTCAGCTTCACGCGCATCCGGATCGTCTCGGCGATGTTTTCCAAGATCTCCGCCAGGTTGCCGCCCACCTCCCTCTGGATCATGAACGCAGTGACCGCGAGGTCCAGGTCCTCGCTGTGACAGCGCTGAGTCATCTTGAGGAAGGCTTCCTGGACCGGCACGCCGAGTGTGATATCACGTAGCGTGCGCTCGAACTCCTCGCTGATCGGTGGAGGCATCTCGCGCGACACCACCTCCATCGCATCCAGGAAGCTCGTTCCCGAGCGCAACGAGTTCGTCATCAGGAGCAGGGCATCCGAAACCTGGAGATCGATCTTCGCGAACCGCATCCGTTGGCTGATCCGCAAGACGTAAAAAGGCGCGAAGCCGGCCACTAGGGCGACCGTCAACGCCACAAAGAGGTTGCTCGAAAAGAACTGTACGATCGCCAGCGTCAGGAAGAGCGCGGTGACGGTGATGTAGAGAAACTCTACCGCCTTCAGTGGAATGCGCGCCAGGGCCAATGCATGGTCCAATTGAGCGAGGATGGGCCGAATCCGCGTCCGAGAGAGGATGCGCGTGAGCATCGGAAGCAGGGTGCGCGGTTTTTGCGGGGCAGAGGCGTCTGACTCGGGGGCATCTTTCTGGCTCTTTTTGCCCAGCCGCTCTTGCAGGATCCGCTTCGATCGCCGGTGCAGCAGGATGCTTGCGATTGGGACGATCTGCATCAGGCCCCTGATGGAGAGGTACGCGCCCGCGATCCCGAACAAGATGCCATAGATAAGCAGCCGGCTGTTCACCGAAACCTCCTCAACGCCCTGGCGCAAAGAGCGAAGCGGGAAGGCTGATTCCCGCCTGTTCAAACTTCTCCAGGCATTTCGGGCGCAATCCGGTTGCCTCATGCCGGGCGATCACCTTGTTGTTCTTGTCGACGCCGAGTTGGCGCAGGACGAAGATATCCTGCAGCGTGATCACATCGCCCTCCATCCCGACGACTTCGGTGATCTGGATAATCTTGCGCGAGCCATCGCGCAATCGCGCCTGCTGGATGATGAGGTCAATCGCCGCGGCGATCTGCTCGCGAATGGCGCGCACCGGCAGCTCCATGCCCGACATCAGGACCATCGTTTCCAGGCGCGAGAGCATCTCGCGAGGCGAGTTGGCGTGGCCAGTCGTCAATGAGCCGTCGTGGCCGGTGTTCATCGCCTGAAGCATATCGAGGGCCTCGCCGCGTCGGCACTCGCCGACGACGATCCGGTCAGGGCGCATGCGGAGCGAGTTCACTACCAGGTCCCGGATGGTGACCGCACCTTTGCCCTCGATGTTCGGCGGGCGCGCCTCCAGGGTGACGACGTGAGGCTGCTTGAGCTGCAGCTCTGCGGCATCCTCGATTGTGACGATCCGCTCATCCGCCGGGATGAACCCGGAGAGACAGTTGAGGAGCGTCGTCTTCCCCGATCCCGTGCCTCCGGAGACCACGATGTTCAGCTTGGCGAGCACTGCGGCGCGCAGAAAATCGGCCATGCCATGGGTCAGGGTGCCGAAGGAGATCAAGTCTTCGATGGTGAGCGGGTCGCGCGAGAACTTGCGGATCGTGAGCGATGCCCCGCGCAGGGCGATGGGTGGGATGACGGCATTCACGCGCGAGCCATCCTGGAGACGCGCATCCACGAGCGGGCTTGCCTCATCGATGCGCCGGCCCACCGCCGAACAGATCTTCTGGATGATGCCGATCAGGTGCTCGTCGTCGCGGAATTGCTTCTCCGAAAGCTGCAACCGCCCGTCGCGCTCGTACCAGATCTGCTTCGGGCCATTCACCATGATCTCGCTCACGGACGGGTCGTTCAGGAGGGCCTGAAGTGGTCCGAGACCCGTCACCTCGTCCAGGAGCTCGAAGACAAGCTGGTTGCGCTGCGTGCGGCTGACGGCGACGCCCTGTTCGTCCAGCAGGTTGAGGATGATCTCCTGCACCTGGCGACGGAGGGCCATCTCGTCGCCGCGCGCTAGAAACTCCTGATCGAGTTGTGCGATCAGGCGGTCGAGAAGGCGGTATTTTAGCTCGTAGAACGACTCGATGGCGGTGACGGAGGCTGTCTCGCGTTGGGTTTGCAGGTTCTGGAAGGGGTTGCCCAGCGCCTTGGTGATCGTCAGTGTCGGCGTGGGCGCGAGGGGCGGCAGCACGGCCTGCACCCGGGCGCCATCCTGAAGCGTGGCCGACATGCGCGGGATGCTATCATCGAGCGGGACCTCCACCAGACTGGCGATACGGCGAACGATGAGCACCAGATGGGCGTCATCCTTGAAGGCGGCATCGGTTTTCTCCAGGCCGCTGTAACGCTCGGCGAGCACCTCGCGAGGCCCATTGACAACGATGCGCCTGACCGTGGAGTCGTCCAGGAGCGATTCGAGCGGGCCGAGGCCGAACAGCTCGTCGTAGAGGCGCGAGAAGACCTTGGTGCGTTCTGTCGGGGTGAGGCTAATCCCTTCCTGCTGTAGGATGGGGAGCGCGTGCTCCTCGATCGCGTACATCCGCTGGTCGCGCTCACCGCGCTCCACATTGCGTGAAGTCACTCCCGACGGCGCGATTACCTGGCCAACCTGCGCCATCAATCGCCAGACGATGCCATCGAGCTCCGGGGGCTGGGTTGCCTGAGGTTGCGAGGTGCCGGCAGCAGGCAAGCGTTCGGGCGCGTCGGGGGTGGGCAATCGATCCGCCATGGGCTGCCGGTCTGGATCCGGCAGCGGGGCACCTCCTCCTTTGCTGATGCGGGAAAGCAGCGACATAACAGCTCCGCGGCCCGCCAGTACCCAGGCGCGTCGCAAGCTTCCGGAGCGCCTCCGGCCGGCGAGGCCAGCTCATCCCCTTTCCGAATAACGCTTCAAACCACGTGAATGCGGGTTCTGAATAAGCTCTACGCCACCGTGGGGTTAGCTTGAGGTGCCAGTGCCTAGCAGCTGGCGCAAAAGCATGCCAAAGCCCTTGCGCGGCGCTTCGGCAGGTGCCCGCACCGCTTCGAACTCCGGCGCGAAGAGATAGGCCAGTTGGTGAATTGCCTCGCTCACCTTTGCCTCTGGGTTCGATATCACAAAGGGAGTTCCTTGATTTACGGACGCCACGACGGTCCGCCCCTCGCTAGGGATACGGGCGGCCACCGGGTGTTCAAGATACTCCTCCACTTCGTCTGCCTTGATCCCCATCTCGCCTGTTGCACGGTTAATCACCAGCTTGATCTTCTCCGTCTCGTAGTGCAGGTCGTGCATCGTCTCGAGGCAGATCTTGGCGTTGCGCAACGAGGGCACGTCGAGATTGGTGATGAGCAGGATCTCATCCGAGAGGTCGAGCGCCGCCAGGGTGGTGTCGTTCAGCACGGAGGCAGCATCCACGATGACGTAGCGATAGCTCTCCTTGAGGACGCGGAGCACCTGCTGCACGCAGTAGACGGTCACCGTCTCGGCATACTGGGGCCGCGGCGGAGCGGCGAGAAGCCGGACGCCGGACTCGTGCGGTGTCAGAAAAGTCTCAATCATGCTCGCGTCCAGGTGCTGGAACTGGGGCAGCGCATCCACGATGGTCCGCTGCGGGGCCAGATTCAGGACGAGGTCCAGATCTCCAAACTGCAGGTTGAGATCGACGAGAGCTACCGGGTCTCCCGTATCGAGCGCCAGCGCCACCGCCATGTTGGCCGAGAGCGTGGTCTTGCCCACGCCATCATGCGGGCTGTAGAAGGTGATGATCTTGGAGTCTACGGGGGAACGCGGGGTGAGGCCGCGCTCGCGCTGCTTGCGCCGGCGCTCTTTGTCCCACACGCGTTGGGTGGCGGTCACCACCTCGTCACTGGTGAACGGCTTGATGAGATAGTCGCGTGCGCCGGCCTGCATCGCCTTGCGGAGGTACTCCTGGTCTCCCGCCGCGGACATGACGATCACGCAGGAGTCGGGGTGGTCGGTGGTAATGCGCTCGGTCGCCTGGATCCCATCGACGCCCGGCATATTCACATCCATGATGACCACGTCAGGATGAAGCTCGGCCACCCGCTGAACGGCCTCCTGACCGTCCGACGCCTCGCCGACCACCTGGATCTCCTTTTCGAGGGAGAGAATGTTTCGCAACGTCTCCCTCGTCTGCTCGGAGTCATCCACAATCAGGACTTTGATGTCCTCTTGCATCGCCTTCTACACGCTCCTTTGGCGGCCGCTATCGGGTGCCGCCGCTGCTTGTTCCAACACCACTTCCCTGCATGGATGTGCTCGTGCTGAGGTTGAACGGGTTGGTGGACCCACCGCCGGGCTTCAGTACGGGAGTCTGCCGCAGACCAGCAGGCGGCTCCGGGCCGGGCAGGAGTTCCGGCGTCAGGAAAAGCACCAACTCGCGCGCGAACTTCTCCTTGCGGATCGACCGGAAGAAGCTGCCGAAGATCGGGATGTCGGCCAGGATCGGGAACCTGTGCACGGTGGATGCCTCTTCGTGCGAGATCAGGCCGCCCACCACCAGAGTTTCGCCTGCCTTTAGGCGAAGCTCGTTCAGCGCGCGCTTGGTTGAGAAGCCGGGGATCTCGCTGCCGTTGACGGTGACCGCGTTGTTGCGATCGATGCTGCTTACCTCCACCAGAAGCCGCAGCGTGATCTCATCGCCCGGTTCGGCCACCGGCTCGATGCCGAGCAGGACGCCGAAGTTGCGGTAGGTCACCGTCGTGGTAAGTACCGAGTCGGTGCCTCCCGTCGCTCCGCTCAGTTGTGGGATCGGAACCTCGCCGCCAATGTGAATGTAGCCGGTTCCGCCACTATTGACCACCGTGCTGGGTGCCGAGAGGAGTTCGGCGTGTGCATCCTCGAGCAGAGTTTTGATATTGGCCTGGATGCTGGTCAGCAGCTGGAACCCGCCCGTCGGCGTCGTCTGCCCAAAGAGCGTTGGCCCGGTGGTGGAGGTATCCATCCAGCGCACGCCCAACTCGCGGAGCCGCCGCGAGTCCACATTCAGCATGCGCGCTTGAACTCGCACCTGCCGCGGCTGGGCCAGCTGGACCAGGTTGATCACCGTGCCGTTGACGGGAGCCACCACCTTCTCTGCGATCGCGACCAGGCCATCGATATCCTCAACGCGAGGGGCCTGCCCACGGAGCACCACCGTGGTTGGCTGGCCGGGGAGGAGCTCCGCCGTTACCTCGCCAGCCGGAAGGACCGCCTGGAGTTGCTCCAAAAGGCTTGGCCCGCCGGGGGCCGGGGGCTGCGCCGGCGGTGGCGCGGGTAGCTGCAGCAGATTGACCACCTGGACCGAGAACGCCTCCGCGATCCTTTGGGCGCGCATCATCTGCTCTACGCTGCCTACCTCGCCTTCTAGGATGCAGGTGTTCTCCACGACGCGCACGGTGATCTTGCTATCATTGATGGCTTCCTGGATCATCTGCTGCCGGCGCGCCGGACCCGGCTCCACTGTGAGCTCATACTCGGTGCGGCCGCGTCGATCCCAGACGCGAACCATTGTTACCCCCGGACCCTTCGCCAGGAGCAGGATCTCGGTATCACTCACCGGCTGTACTTCAGCGACGGCGCCCGACGGGTCGTCAATCTGGATGGTGCGCACACCCTGCGTTGGCAAGATGCGCGATTTGCCCTCCACCATGCGAAGACGTACCACCCCATCAGATGGCTCGGCACCAGGGTGAGCGGGCTCTGGGGCGAGAGGGGTCGCGTCTGAAACGGCGCGAGCCCCCGCGAGCAGGGTGATGGCGTCCCTCGCTCCCTGGGCCACCATCTGCTCACGGGGCGCGGCGATGCGCACGACCGGGTTGGATACTCGCGCCCCGGCCGCATCTTTAAGGGCCGGCGTGGTCTGCGATACCGGTGCCACGGCATCGGGGGGCCTGTGTGCCCCGGCCCCCGTCGGAACCGTGAGGCGCCAGCCGCTTGGCGTTGCTTTCAGGCGCGGAGCACGGACGAGTCGCGATGCGAAGACCGGCACGGATGGGACGCGCATGCTGCCTTCCAACACCGATCGGGGCGCGCTCAGACGGGGTGGCACCGGCGTGGGTGGAATACGGGTGCCTGCGACCGTGCTCGAGAACGCCAGACGGTGCGTGGGTGCCGGAACGGTGATCGTCGCCGCCCCACGCCGGCACATCCGCGCGCTTCCATCGGCGAGCATGACAGCACCGAGGGAGTGTTGGCCGGCGATCCCCGGCGCCTGATGGAGGGCAGGGGAGGGGAGCGCGGTGGAGGAGTGACTGGGCGGGCACGGCGACACGCTGCATCGCGATGCGCCTCGGGAACCGGCATCCGAAACGCCGGTGCCGAGAAGCAGCACCACGCTGATCCACAGCGTGGCCGCCCTTCCAAGATAGGTTGCCCGCATTGAAGTCACCCTCCTGCCGGCCGCACGCGATTGGACGAAACACTGTCGATGCTGCGGTATAGGCCGGCGGCCCTCAAAAGTTCGGTCTGGTGACCTGTGGCCACCAACCTCATTATACATCAACTCCTTGAACGCGCCAAGGCAGTCCTGGATTGGGTCACGGCAGCGCCCTCTTGCGGTCGCTGCGAAGATGCGCGCCTGGGAGAGTGACCCATGCTCTCTCCCAGCGCGTGGGCAGCGGCTCCGCGAAAGGGCAGGAGCCGGACGCCCGATTGCCGACGTCAACAGCCAGGCAGGAGGCGGGCAGCTGGATACTCACCGCTCGCCTCCTGCCTCCACGTCGCCAAGCTCAATCTCTCTCAACACCCTGGGGTGCGAACCCACGAGGTGTTGTCAGTGTGCGGTCGTCACTCCAGGCGCCGGATGGAGGTCGCCCGTCTTGGCAGAGGCAACCGAGCCATCCGTGACCAGTTGCGGCGTGACGAAAATGATCAGCTCGCGCTCGGCGCTATCCTTGCGCACCGACTGGAAGAACTTGCCCAGCACCGGAATGTCCGCGAGGATCGGGAACTTATGCACCGCCTTGGCCTCTTCCTTCGAGATCAGGCCACCGATCACGAGCGTTTCCCCGTCGCGGATTCGGAACGCTGTCTCCGTGCGCTTCGTGCTGAACCCGGGAACAACGCTCCCGTTGATCGTGACGGCGGTCGAACGATCGATGGCGCTGACCTCGGTGCCCAGTTTGAGCGCGATCTCGTTGCCGGCCAACACTACCGGTGCCAGCTGCAGCTTCACCCCGAAGTCGACGAACTCGACACTCTGGCCGAGCAGGCCGTTGCCAACGGTGCTGTTGCCCGTGGCTGGGGCGACCAGACCGCCGTTTGCCCCGGTGTAGCCGGTAATGAGCGCGGGAATCGGCAATCGACCACCGATGACGATCTCACCCTTTTCACCGCTGGCCACGAGGAGGCTCGGCGTAGCGAGTGTGTTGGCACGGTTCTCCTCCAGGAGAGCGTGTATGCTCGCGGTGAGGCTCGTCAGCATTCGAAACTCGCCTTCGGGCGTTGCCTGGCCATACGTCGCCTGATCCGGCCAGCGGATGCCCAGCTCGCGCAAAACGCGCCGGTCCACGTCCACCATGCGCACCTGAACGCGCACCTGGTCGGGGCGGGTGACCTGGATCTGGTTCACTACTGTCTGCGCGAAGGCGCTGGCGGTCTTCTGCGCGCGCTCCACGTCCTCGATCCGCCCGACGGTGCCGCGCAAGATGATGACATCCGAGCGTCCGGGCACTCCCTCGACGGTGAGCCGGGGGTCACCCAGCGCGGCGCGTACCTGGGCAGCGACATCGGGGGTTGGCGCGGGCTTGGGGGCCGGCGTCGCGGGCGCTTGCAGCAGGTTGAGCACCTTGGACGAAAAAGCCCCCGCGATCTGCTCTGCGCGAGTCGCTTCTGCGGCGCTCGTGACACGCCCTTCGAGAAGCACCGTGTCGTTGACCATGCGCGCCGTGATAGTGGGCGAGCCGATGGTGCGCGTGATCTGAGCGTCCAGATCCGCCGATGGAGCGATCACCTGGATCTCATGCTCGATGATGCCGCGCTCGTCCCAGACACGCAGCATGGTGGTGCCCGGCGTGTTGGCCAGAATGAGCAGCTCACGCGTAGAGAGAGGCTGCACCTCCGCGATTGCCCCGGCGGCATCGTCGATCTGCACCCGCTTTGCACCCTGGACCGCAAGCAGCCGCGAGCGCGACGGCGTGATGACGATGGTCTCTCCTTTTCGGCGAGTCACATCCGTGCGGGGCGCCGTGGTCGCTTTGGCGACAGTTGCTATGGGCACCTCCTTGCGCACCGCGGGCTCTACGGGAATGGGCGATGCTTCCGCCATGCGCGCCGTAGTGGGCGCGGCCGGCTTCGAGGGCATCGCCGCAACGTCGGTCGCGCGCGTCGTCGCAGGCGCGGCCGGCTTCGGGGGCTTCACCGCGGCCTCGGTTTTGGCCGGAGCGGGCTTGGCGGGAGCGGCCTGGGCAGTTGCCGCTTTGGCATCGGCGGGCGCAGCCTTGGGAGACGCGGGCTTCGCCTTGGCGACGCGCGCGGCGTAACCGGCCTTCGGGATCACCAGGAGAGAGCCCGCCAGGACTCTATCGGGATCGGTGATCTTGTTGGCTTGCAGGAGATCCTGAAGCGAGATGCCGTAACGCTTGGCGATGCGCACTGCCGTTTCGCCCTTCGCCACCCGGTGCGTGCGCTGTATGGTAACGCGCGCTTTTGATGCGCGCGCGGGTGCGCTTGCCACACCGCCGGTAGGCGTCAAGACGACCAGTAACCCCAGGGCTGCCGCAGCCAGGCGGTGCGGAAGGCCAGAAGCCCCAGGGCACATGGACCGAGAACCATGAAGAGTATCAGCGTTGGTCCTGTTCGGGTTCATGAGGAATGCCCTTGCTTTCCGTTACCCGGAGCGTCACAGTCTCGCGCTGTGTGCCCCGAATGACCTCCACCGTATGCGGTGGAGTGGCCGCCGGGAGTGCTGGCCCATCACTGATACTTCTCGCCATCGTGGGGCGAGAGGGGACCGGCGGCGGTATAGGAGTGATCAACTCCGGCTTGGCCGGAGGCAGCACAGGGGGCGCCAGGCTCAGTGCCGGGGTGGAACTCGGCGGCTGAGACCGGCGCACGCCGGAGCGCGTCGTTCGGGCACGAGCACGCGTTGATTGCCGTGCGCGTGGCTGGCTTGGGCGCGCGACGATCCGGACGGACTCTTGGGGGATGGGAGGCGGTGATGGCTCGAGGGCCATCTCCGACTCCGTGAGAGGGCGGAGCACCAACTGGATGGTCGCCTTCGTTTGCGCGAAGGTGAGCGCCCGGGCTTCGCTC